>Ga0247722_10000110_pt1 | contig 48067 bp, 42 predicted proteins | sample MSEWelMarce3H_FC_FD_189094 | JGI IMG/M metagenome (GOLD analysis project Ga0247722, IMG submission 189094) | Subsurface sediment microbial communities from gas well in West Virginia, United States - MSEEL Well Study Marcellus 3H_FC | ecosystem: Environmental > Terrestrial > Deep subsurface >... | reverse complement strand
TTTCAGCCTACAAAATTGATTGAGAAAGAGAAAGAATGTGTCGGTGCAAAATTGGACGAGATTCGATTTTGTATTAACAAAATGAGCGTAGAAAAATATCCGGAAGTATGTGCACAGATTCTCGAGACAATGAGCACATTTCAAGCAGAAGACATGGAGCAAGTAGGCAATTCTCTCTTTGAAATTGCATCATCGAATCGGTTCTTTTCAAAATTGTATGCAGATTTGTATACGACGCTCATCCATCATCACGGGATTATGAAGACGAAGCTATTGGAGAGATTTGCGAATATTTTGGAGTTGTTTAGGACGATTGAATACGTAGAACCAGAAAAAAATTATGATTTGTTTTGCAAAATTACGAAGAACAATGACAAGAGAAAGGCTCTCTGCTTCTTCTTTGTGAATCTTGCGATTAACGGCGTCCTCGAACCTGAGCAAATTTTCGATATTATCACGTCGCTCATGGACATGCTGACCGAGTTCATTTCAATTCCGAACAAGAAGAATGAGGTCGACGAGATTGCGGAAAATATTGACATTCTTTATAACAAGGAGCTGTTTGAAATTGAAGAATTTATTCAACAAATCAAAGAGATTAGCGAGTATAAAATAAAAGACTATCCCAGTTTAACGAAAAAGACGCAGTTCAAGTTTATGGATTTAATCGATAAAAAATAACAAATTTTTCTTATTATATATTTAAAAATACCTGAATATATAATAAATAATGGGTTTGTCAAAATTGAATCAGACGGTGAGTTATGTAGAATTAAAACGCGTCGAACCAAATGATATCAATAAAATTGCGGATGTTTATCAAATAAATATAAATGATACTGATGTATTTATTTCAGTGGGAAGAGAGAATACTATAAAAGACATTGCCTATTTTCCGATTTATTTAATTGACAAAACGAGGAAAGTCCTCCAAATAGGCGTCTACGAAATACTATTGAAAAACTTAAAGACAAGTGTAGACGAAAAGACGGGCGCCTGGAATTGGAAAAATTGCAATTGACGCCGATAATCTACGCATTTGCCACAGATATTTTTTTGGCAAAACACGCGAGTCGTCCTGCGAAATCAATAAGAGAAATTACGTATGATAAACAGAAACTAAGAGAGAAATCTACGTCTGCGTCTGCGCCCATAGGAGATTTAGAAATAGAAATGGAAGAAGACGAAGAGATTAAACAATATAAAACAGAACTAGAGAAGACACTCTATAAAACAGATGTTGTAATTGAAATAGCAGATGTAAGAAAGGATATATTCTCTCCTCTTTTGAATATTCCAATTATAAATGATTTGAAAGAAGAATCGAAACAGGATGCTCTGGCAATAAAAACGGAATACCAACCAGGACCGCAAGATACATGGATTCAGAAATTCATGACAAATCGCAATTTTGCTATTATCAATAACGAAGGAGGCGGTGATTGTCTTTTTGCTACGATTCGCGATGCATTCCGCCAAATAGGTCAAGAAACAACTGTAAATAAAATAAGAGAGAAATTGGCAGAGTCAATCACGCAATCTACATTTGATAATTATTATTCTCTTTATACCGACGCGAAAAAAACATACGACACCGATAATGTCCAACTGAAAACATTATTAGCGGATTACGAAAAATATAAATCCCTAATTGCAGGAACAATAGACAAAGAAGAGAGAAGCAAATTATTAGTAGTAGCCAAGCAAATTAAAGAAAAATACGATAGGATATTAGCGGAGAATAATTTGACCGCGACTATTATTAATGAAGAGTTCAAGTTCATGAAAAATATTAAAAATCTCCAACAATTCAAAGATAAAATAAAAACATGCGAATTCTGGGCGGATACTTTGGCTATTTCAACAATAGAGAGATTATTAAATATTAAATTCATTCTTCTCTCTGTAAAATCATATTCGGATAAAGATTTTGGGAATGTTTTACAATGCGGACAGCTCAATGACACGCTCGATATTTTTCAACCAGATTTTTATTTGATTTTAGAGTATAGCGGATATCATTATAAATTAATAACGTACAAAAAGAAAAACATATTCACCTTTAAAGAATTACCTTACGATATTAAACATATGGTCGTACACAAATGTCTGGAGAAAAACGCGGGACCATTCGCAATCATACCCGATTTCGTTTCGTTTAAAAATGCCAATGTGGGTACAACTACAACTAGTGAATCGGAGACAATTCTTTCCGACGCAAAAGTCCGTGAATTATATGATGACGCGGTTCAATTTATGTGCTATAGCGGGTCTTCCGCGAAATTTGCGCCGGGTAAAGGGTCAGGAGAACATATTCCGCAAGACATGATGAAAATTAAAGAGTTTGCCGAATTGCACACGATATTGGATTGGAGAAAAAAGCTGGATAATTCGTGGATGACAATCGATTCGCCATTCACTTTAGACCAATATCGATGGGCAAGCGTGTTGCATTATACGACTGCTGCTATGTACAAAACAGACCATCGCGATTTTTATTATTCATTCTCTCTTGATTCAGGAACTGCATTGTCAAAAGATATTGAGTTGATTAAATATGCAGTCGGTAAAACGGGCAAAGGACCAGATGGTTTTATTTTCAGGGATTCGGGAATTGTTTACGACACAAATTATTCTGAAAAAATCCAGGATATGAATTTATATAATGCATGTTTAGCGAAATTTAGTCAGAATAAGGACTTGAAGAAATTATTGACATTAACCAGAAATGCAAAATTGGTTCATTATAGAAAAGGCAAAGAACCTGAAGTGATGGAACAATTAATGATTGTGAGAGAGAAACTGGCTAATACTGAATAAATTTGAAAGTCAAAAAGAATGAAGCATCTGTGATGCAAATCCCTGAGATTTTTAGAGCATATACTCGCTTATTGAAATAATTCGTGATGTATTTGAATTGTCCTGTTTCTAATTGCGATGACACGCTGTATTTTGGCGGGATATGCGTGATGCCAGAGCGTTCCAACAGTTCTTCTTCCATTTTTCGGACGAATTGAAGAGCCGTGGTATTCGCGGCCGGGTCAAAATGACATGTGTATCGAGTATATTGTTTATCATTTTGAAGGACTATTGGAATAATGATGAGAATATTATTCAAACTAACAAATGAATTTGAATATATAATTCTCATGAATTTTCCATTTTCAATTATATTATTTTTTATTGGATTAGAATAAAAAATATTAGCGGTATCATATGTGATTGGAGTTAGAACAATGTTCATTTGTCATTATATATAACATACTATTTAAATTAAAGTTATTACTAAGATAATAAAATAAAGAAGTAAAATAAATACATATATGAAATTTTATGAAAGTCACTTTGAAGAATATATTAATAAGCCGGTGAATTTACATCCAAAACTCTCAAAAATATATTCAAAATTTCCTGAGAGAATCCGTGATTTGAAAAACCTTATTTTTTATGGACCGGCTGGTGTCGGAAAATATACACAAGCATTGCAATCGATACGCAAATACAGCGCATGTGATTTGAAATACGAGAAAAAATTAAACATGATATATAACAAAAATCCGATATACTTTAAAATAAGCGATATTCATTATGAAATAGACATGGCCCTATTAGGATGTGTCTCAAAGTTATTATGGCACGATATTTACATGCAAATCGTGGACGTTCTCTCTGCAAAACCAGAAAAAACAGGAATCATTGTTTGTAAAAATTTCCACGAGATTCACGGGGAATTGCTAGAGAATTTTTATAGCTATATGCAGAGACATCCGTATGTCAATATTAAATATATTTTAATATCAGAGGAAATCTGTTTTATTCCCGATTCTATTATCAATTGCTGTGAGACCATCCATATACCGCGTCCGACAAAAACGCAATACAATAGCTGTTTAACGCCGTCGAGAAAACTTTCAAAAACTTTCAATGTGAGTACAATTATAAACATAAAAAATTTACATGAACCAGTGGATATGTTCTCTCATGTATTTATTTGCAATAAGATTATTGAATTTATTTTGAATCAGAAAAGCCATACTTTTTTAAAAGCCCGTGAGCTTCTTTACGATATTTTCGTCTATAATTTGAACATGTCTGATTGCGTATGGTATATTCTTTTAAATCTAATAAGCGCGGGACACATTGCTCGCAAAGACATCTCAAATATTTTGATTAAAACATACGAATTCTATCAATACTACAACAACAACTATCGCCCAATATATCACATCGAAAAATATATATATTATATCATATCGGTGATTATTATTTAAGTATTTGAGTCGGCATATCTTTATGAATATAAAAGAAGCGTTGGAGGTTCTGGAGCTTACTCCTACAAAATTGACCTTGCAAGGCGTTAAAAAGAAATATCATAAATTGTCATTGAAATATCATCCTGATAAAAATCCGGCGATGGATGCGAAGGAAAAATTCCAGAAAATAAACGAGGCGTATTCATTTTTGCAACACGAATTAGGAGAGAAAGAAGAAAGAGAAGAAGAAAGAGAAACAAGAGAGAATTTACCGGAATATTCTGAGATTCTCTCCATCTTTCTTCAAACAATATTCAATTCTGAAAACATAAAAATTATTATTAGAATTATGCAGGGATTTATAACAGTAAAATTATTCGAAAATATAGACAAGGATTCTCTCTTAAAAATATATAAATTTCTAATAGACCAAAAAGATTTACTGCATATTCACGATTCTATTTTGGAAAAAGTATATTCTATTATTTTAGAGAAATATGAATCAGTATGCATCATCATTCTGAATCCAACTCTGAAAGATTTATTCGATAACAATATTTATAAATTACTTATCAATGAGAAACCATATTATATTCCTTTATGGCATAGCGAAATCTATCTCGATACTCTCGACGAAACGATAATCAAATGCGTTCCCGAATTGCCTGAAAATGTCGAAATAGATGAAGATAATAATTTGCTTATAACAGTGGATATTCCAAATGCGCCGGATTTCATTCATGAAAAAAGTATTGCAATTTCTATAGCAGGATATGAGTGGATAATTCCGTTTGAGAATTTGTACATGAGACAAACACAGAATTATACTTTGTTTAATCGAGGGATATCGAAAATCAATACAGACGATTCTTTTGATGTTTCTGAAAAAGCGAACATTGTATTTCATATAAGTTTTGCAAAATAAAAAACAATATTTATTATTTTTTATTTTAACTGAATTTTATACTCTGACTTTTTACTTTCTCTTTGTCACCTTCTTCTTCACTACTGTCTCTTGTTGAACTTGAACCTGCACTTGAGGAGTGCTAGGCTCTTCATCTGCATTTTCTTCGACTGCTACTGCGGCTGCTACTGTAACTGCTTGTTCTTGTCCGTCTTCTTCATCTGAATCATTCACAAAAGGGTCCGCTGCTGCTACAGACGCTTGTCTCGTCAATCTCGAAGGTGCCGCCGCCTTTTGCACAACTTCTTCTTCTTCTCCATCGGATTCAACTTGCACTTGAACTTGGGACTTCTTCTTCAAAAAGCAAGTTCCCATGATTGAAGGCTTTGGCTTTGGAATGACGATTTGAACCGCTTTCCATGTCATCCCAAACTTTCCACCCGCAATCCAAATGCCTCCGCATTGAACTAGCGTGTGAACGCTCAAGCCCTTCTCAACCAAATCCACTGCAGTTTTCCCAGTTTGATTGGGAAACACCAGGTTCGAGTCTTCATCGTAAATTTCAAATTTGGGAACTCCCTCCCAGAAAGGCAACTTTACTTTCAGACCTGGCGCAGCAGCCAAATTAGGCTCTCCTGTTGCTTTGTCCTTTGGATACTTCAGCATCGGCGACCACAACGCCAGAAGAACTTCTTTAGTGTATTTTTTCCCAAACCACTTCATGCTGTTCTCTAGCGCTGCTCTCAGAACACCTTCTTCAATCGCTTTGAAATGCTCCAGCGCATTCGTCGTTTCAGGCGTCTTGTAATCCTCTGTGGGAAATTGCAATGTAAAATCAAATTTTTCATTTCCAACTCCATCTTTATCTTTAAAATCACTCGCTCCCCATTGAATCATTTTCGGAACTGATATTTGCATATAAGTCTTGTTATAAAACATTCCAATACTTTTCCCTCCGGCCCCACCAACCTTGGGAACTCCGAAAGACATATTTGCAACGTTAAACGCGGATTGTTCGGAAAAGTCAATGATGGATTCCATTCTGTCTCTTTTATACTGTTCAATCATAGTATATCTTTAAATCAATTTTTTTTTAAATTATCTGATGAAAACGATATCAAAACAATATAATATTAATATATATATGCAAAATTTTTGGCAAAAATTTGAATCGGCGGAGGAAGCGAAATTGGGTAGCGAGAAAATGCTAGACCACTCCAGATTAGTTTTGAAATGCTCCGAGTATAAACAAATGCTGAGATATAATTATTCCGGATGCCAATTAAAAACAATGGCAGTCGAATACAATTTAAAGAAAACGGGGACAAAGCCAGAGATGTTTCGGAGAGTGTTTTCTTTTTTAAAATTGACATATTACGCCACAAAAATACAATCTCTATTTAGAAAATGTATTTATAAGAAATATAGAGAGAGCAGAGGACCTGCATATTTCAATCGAAAAATTTGTACAAACGACAGCGATTTTTTATCGGGAGAAGCCTTAAAAGATATTCCAAATGTACAATTTATTAGTTTTAAAGATGACGATACATTTGTGTATGGCTTTGATATTCTCTCTTTGTATCATCTTATGATTAAGAGTGATGAAATGCGCAATCCGTACAATCGAAATGTTATTCCAGAATATGTTATCAAGAATATGAAACATTTAATTAAAACAAATAAAAAAATCAATTTGAAATTGGACGACGGAGTTGCGAGTCTCAGTTTAGACAAAAAAATAGAACTGTTGACACTTGATTTGTTTCAAAAAATAAATCTTCTTGGTAATTACAGCAATCCAAAATGGTTTCTCTCTTTAAACAAAACACGTCTTGTTCATTTTGTTGGAGAATTGATGGATATTTGGTATTATAGGGCACAAATAACGCCACAAGAAAAACATAACATTTCTCCGGATGGTTCTCCATTTAGGCATATTAGTTTGCCTTATATTAAAAATGAAGAAGACATTCGAAATATTCAAACAACCATATTAATATTTTTAGAGAGATTTATCACAAAAGGCCTTACGAAGGAATCTAGGGCGTTGTCAGCATGTTATGTATTGGGGGCGTTAACAATTGTAAATAAATTTGCTGCCGAAGAATTGCCATGGTTATTTCAATCATTTTCACATTAATTATTTTCCGCTTTATTTAGGCTAACACAATAATATATATTATGCGTTTAATCACTTAAAAACATATTGTTTATCTATAATATAAATGGTGAAACCCACAAAGTCCAAAGCGAGCGAGTCTTCTGTTTCTGTTCCAGTTGTTGTTGAAGCCAAGTCTTCAAAGGCGAAGGTTGTGGCTGCCCCGGTGGTTGCTGTTGCTCCTGTTGCTACTGTTCCCGCAGTTGTTTCTGCTGCCTCGGAGACCAAGGTCAAGGCCCCCAGAAAGAAGGCAGTCAAGGCGGAGAAGGTTGAGAATGTGGTTATTTCTCAACAGGAGGTTTCCGGAGCCTCTGCATCTGCCCCTTCATCTACCGAGGAGACTGAGTCTTCTGATGTGCCCTTCACCGAGCAAGCGGCTGAGTTTGTTGCCAAGTTGCAACAGGTCGGCACCCTCTTGTCTTCCCTCAAGTCTGATTTCAAGGCTCTTGAGAAGAAGTGGAACAAGGAGGTTAAGTCTCTTACCAAGAACGGCAAGAAGCGCAAGAGAACCGGCAATCGCGCTCCCAGTGGATTCGTGAAGCCTACCCGCATCAGTAATGAGCTGGCAGGTTTCTTGGAGAAGCCCGAGGGAACTGAGATGGCTCGCACTGCAGTGACCCGCGACATCAACAACTACATCCGCGCTCACAACCTGCAGGACAAGGACAATGGTCGCAAGATTAACCCTGATGTCAAGCTGGCTTCCCTCTTGAAGTTGTCTGCTACTGATGAGCTCACCTACTTCAACCTCCAGCGGTTCATGAGCGTCCACTTCGCCAAGACTGTTAAGAGCGAGGCTCCTGTTGCCGCCCCGGTCGCAGGTGTTACTTTTTAAATTAAAGCATAAAACAAAACTCATAAAAACAAATTATAATATAAATAAATTATAATATTTTATAATTTATTATGAATTACTTATTTCCTCGAAATTCGGGGCAATGACATCACTTCGGTATAACCCTCGCAAAATGCCCATGAAATCCGCGTGTTTCTGATAGAGTGCAATATCCTGCATGGAAATCTCCGATTCTTCTCTCGTCAATTGATAATCTTTGTTTAAAATATAATTCGCAATGAAAAAATTGTCCAGTCTCTGCGTCTTTAAAACTTCCACAAGGTCCAAAGCATAAACATTTGCAATAAGTGTTTCAGTCGATTGCATTTTTTTCAAATCCACCATAATAAGTATTTAACACCCGATATTTTTAAATATATATTAATGATAAATGTTCATAATCCATTCGGTGGTAAAACTATCTCCATTGTTCATTTTTTTATATGTTTTTTCTTTTTTCTCTCTTTGCTCATAAAGTCTCCTGAAAATATCATTCGATGTTTTGAAGGCATTCAGATAACGCGGGATTCCCAATATCACCGGAATTTCTGCGCGCAGTAGTGAAAACATTTTCACCTCGTAATTCGCTTCAAACAAAGACATAACTCTCGCATAATACAAATCCGAATCTGTATCCAAATACGAACAAATATGTCTAGTAATATCTTCCGGCAAATCTTCCATAATTCTCTTTATAAATTTGTTTTAAAGAGAGAATATATTCAATTTTTAAATATTGCAAACAGTCATCATAAGAGTTTTTCTGAGAAAATCGTAATCAGGTCTCTCACTCTTAAAAAACTCAACCATCTCCATAAGACTCTCCGAATTATGATGCGACTCTATGAAATTGAAAAACTTACCCAATGTCTCTTGCGTATTATTGAATTGAAATATATTCGTATTATTTTCTGAACACCAACCGAAAAATTCTTCAAAATGAACCAAAAGAATTGTTGTGATGATGTAATAAGAGAGAATATTCGTATTTTCTTTATATTTGTCCATCGCGGTTCCATTCAGCAATTCTTCGTAATTCGTATTCATAAATTTGAGAACTTTAATCATTTGAAACACTCCATAATTCATTTCAATATTGAGAACTGTCTCGCATGTATTCATATATTCTCTCTTTGTTTCACTTGTATAATAACTGCAAAAACATATATTCATTATTTCTGCCCATATTTCCGTATATGCTTCAAACAAATTCACTTCCGATTTTATTTTAAAAACCTGCAAGATTTTTGAAGTCACATCAGAAACATTCATAGAAGAAAAATCAAGAGAGAAATTGTGGAACGATTCATGAATAAATACTTTGAACCATTCTTCTTTTCTATAGATAAGTATTTCGGATTTGGGAAGACACGTGCGCGTCAACCCCGTATTTGCATTGTTATATCCCATCACTTCGCCGGCGGTCTCTGGCAATTCTTTTTTCAATGATGTCAAATATATAAATATAGAGAGAATATTTGAACACGCGGGGGACGCGTAATCGTTCACAATATATAACCAAGTCATAATTCTTCGCACATAATCATCGAGTGCGTTTGAATCGCCTGCAGTCTCTTCGAAAAAATGAATATTGACAGTTCTCCCGAAAAATGAGATTGTATATGTAGTGGGCGATTTATTCATATTCGCCTCAATATGCGCACGCGGTTTATCAGGAATTCCCGAAAAATCGTCTGGCCGAATCTCTGAGTGAGTTGCTGAAGGAATTGTCATTTTCTCTCTTGTAAATGAATCAGCTTTTACAATCAAATCATATATTTTATTTATTGTTGTCGATGATGACTTGTTCAAGTTTTGGTGAGCATCATGATTTATATAATTATTTGTCAACAAGAATTTAATTAATTGAACATTTGATAATTTTTTCATTTATATATATATGACCGAATTAATTTTTCTTATTGTATTTTTGCTTATAATTGCACAGTTTATACGATAAAATTAATTTTTTCATTTATATATATAATGCTCGAAATAATTCTACTATGTTTATTCTTTCTCGTCGTCATCTTTTTTGTCTTGAATTTCACAAAGACCGTCGCCGCAGCGGAACCCGTTCATGCACCCCTCCTCCTGACCAACTACCCCAACATGAATGCTGTGCATCTAAATACGGATGCTGTGCAAATGAGATAACGCCTAATGGGGATTCTTTAGGAAGTAATTGCGTCCACCCGGATATACATGTCAATTTTTAGCCGTCGGTTTTGAAACTGCGCAACATTACGCTTATAGTCTTTATATCTATGGCGGCAATAAGACTAATAAGTAATAGCAACATATTTTTCGATAAAGACAATCCTTGAGGACTGTTTATTTTGTTTCTAGCTTCAAAGTATAAAATCAAGAAAAACACCAAGACCAACACATACATTAGCCAAAGGAAATATACGAAATCAGGTGTTACATGACCATTTGTAATACTATCCCTATGTTTACTAAATAATTGCAATAGCATTACGAGCAATCCGAACATCATTAATAACGGACCTATATTTGTCAATAAAAGCAATGTCGGAGTTTTAATGGCGTCCGGAGGAGAAATTTTCGCAGGATTCACAATCGATGTCATCAAAATACCTCCAATAATACATAATCCTGAAGCAATAAAAGAATACCCTATAATTGTACCTGTGAGAGAACTATCTGTTTTTACATTTATTGTCATCAAGTTTAAAATGAGACCTACTGTTATGATTGCCCACGCAGTATTGGATAAAAACGACATAATATATTATATGTAGTTTATTATAATTTAAGTATTGTAATATATTATATTACATGCTTAATTCAATGCATCCACTAATTCCGAATGCCAATGAATATATGTTTGAGAAAAAATATATATCAATTAACTCTGAAGATAGAGATGTGCAAAAATATCCGAATTCTGCTGAATTTGAAATAGAACTTCCTCAAGATTATTGCAATGTACAGGCAGTGAAATTGGCATCGTGGTCATTCCCAGACGCCGATGTATTCTCTCAATCTAAAAATAACACGACAATTTCATTTTCAATCACAACGCCGTATAATCCATCGACCCTTCCCGGAGCAACCCCATTGCAAGTAGCTATTTTCAGTGCGCTATTCGCAAAAACATCCAAATATTTTGTAAAAATAGAATCGGGGACATATAGTCCCTCGCAAATTCAAACAGAACTGACAAATAAATTTAACACCGCTGTTTCTGATTATATTCGCGCATATTTAGTGGCAAATAATCCGGCGTTGGTCGCGTCTTTCACTGGATATACCGAATTCAATATTGCATACCATATGGTTTCTAATAAAATATGGTTTGGAAATAAATGTGATAATTTTATTGTTTATCCCGAATCCGACCTGAATAAATATTTAGGATTCTCTCCTAATCCTATTCCTATGACCAGTGCGAGCTCGTCCAGTTTTTTTTATGACACTCCTGCTATATGGTTGTCGCCTTCTTATTCGAATGCCTCTGTGTATTTTTCAGAAGGATTGTTTAAAGCAAATTTAAGGGGAGAGACCGCGTATTATATGGAGATTTTTGGGATGAATAACATTGATGAAACTTGCTTATTATCAGAATTGCCAAAAACATCGCCTCATACAAATTTCACAACTGGCTCGGTGAATTCATGCTTCGCCAAAATACCTATTCACACAAACACCACTGCCTATTTCCCCGCGGATACTCTTAAACTATATAATCCACCTGCTGTTAAAATTAGAAAAGTCAAATTCAAAATTCGTAATCATAATGGAAGTCTTGTAGATTTTGGAGGAGAGAATTATTCATTTATGCTCGAGATGTTCTTATATCGACCACAAACACAGACTTCTCTCAAGATGTTCAGACCTGAATCCTATTCGTCTTGCTCTTAATGTTAATTCTATTTTTTTACACTCACTATATATTCCAGCAACTGCGATTCCGAACACGTCATGTAATTCCCTTTGAATCCCGCGAGTTTATAAAATTCAGGCGTTTTCATACTCCATGTTTTATAAAAAATATAATTCCCCCATTTACCTCGGCGTATTGCGAGATTCTTTGACACTTCTCTCACAATACTCTCATCCATTACAACCGGATTTTTATTTATTATTTCCATCACTTCTTTCATCGAAATATTTTCTATCGGTCTATTTCCCAAAGAAGAGAGAGAATAATTCACCCCATCCAGCACCGCGTATTTGCCGTATTTACCTTTGCGAATTTCCACGACTGTCCCCGCCTTTTCTGCCACCGTTTCTGTCCCCATCTCTGTCCCCGCCTTTTCTACCTTGGGGGAACCAACAACGCAAACGGTCTTGCATTCGTCGCACAAAGATAACCAATCCAATTTACCCGCAGAAACCTCGTCCAATTTTTGTTCCATTTCTCTCGTATAATTATATTCAAAAAGAGTCGGAATATTTTTGTTTATAAATTCTATCACTTGTTTTCCCAGTGGTTGCAATACGAGTTTGTTCTTTTCACTGCCTAAAAGAATAGTATTCTCTGTTTTTGTCAACGCGCCTTTGCCATCCATTTCATACTCGACAACTTGCTTTTCTATACCAGGCACATGCTCTTTGACAACATATTTTCTCTCTTTAATTTTCTCAATAATAGACGCAAATGTCGATGGTCTTCCTATCCCCAATTCTTCTAATCTTTGGACAAGTCCCGCCTCTGTCAAATGCCCCACGCCTCTCTCGCAAATTACAGTTGCAGTTATTTTCTTCATTTCGACCGGCGCATTGTTCGGCAATTTCATCAAATATTGAAATACCTTATCACAGCGCTTTTTGCCAAAAACATTCCATCCTGCAAAAAGAGTTGACTCGCTAATATTTATGAATTCTTCATCATTCACTGTTGTTTTTAAAGAATAATACTCTTCATCTGTCATACAACTTTCCACTGTTCTCTCCCAAATTAATTTATAAAGTTTTGTTTCTTTTGCAGAAAGAAGAGAGAATTCTCTTACATTTATATTCGTAGGCCGAATTGCCTCATGTGCCATACTTTCTACTGATTCTTCTGACGATGCAAAGGATTTCTCTCCATATTCCGAAATAATAAACTCTCGCGCTTTTTCCAAAAACACATTACTATACCTCACGCAATCTGTTCGCATATACGTAATCATTCCCGCTTCATAAAGAGACTGACAATACTTCATTGTATCCGACGGAGATATATTCAGTTTATTGCTCGCCAATTGCTGGAGCGTCGACGTGATTAACGGGGACGGCTTTGTCCTCGTCTTTACTATCGGGATTTCTCTCTTCATTATGAAAGACTGTTTTTCTTTCTGTATATTCAAAAATTGTTCTGGGTCTTTCACTTCGCCACAGAATTCAAACTGAATATTCTTTCCTGTAAAATATCCTATAATTTTATAATCATTTGAAGAGAGAATTTGTTCATCATGTTTTAATTGATTTTCATATATTATTTTGAGAGCAGGCGTCTGGCACCGACCTGCAGAGAGCGCGGTTCCCTTTGCCTTTATATTTTTCCAGAGAATCGGGGTCGTGTTGTATCCTATTAAAATATCTAATACACTTCTCGATTGCTGAGAGAAAACAATATTCATATCAATACGCCTCGGCGTCGCCATCGCTTTTCTGAGAGCAGGCTCTGTTATCTCGTGAAATACAATTCTCTTTGTAGTTTCGACGGAGAGCCCTAGGACTGTGCACAAGTGCCACGCTATCGCCTCGCCTTCTCTATCGGCATCCGTCGCCAAGACAATATCGGTGGCACCGGACATTTCTCTCTTTATTTCATTTATATTTTTTCTTTTTGATTCTTCGATTTCATATTCCAAATTCCTCGGGTCAATCGTCGCCGATGCAATTAATTGTCGAATATGTCCACAACTCGCTAAACATTTATATCCTTCACCTAGATATTTCTCTATTGTTTTGCATTTAGACGGAGATTCGACAATTAATAATATTTTCATTCTGTAGTCTTTATTTGTTTAATTTTTTATATGCTTTCCAAGATATATTCACTTTCTCTCTCTCTGGCTCCGGCTCTTTGGAATTCTCGCGTTCCAATTTTTCTGCCTTCTTGAGAGCACTATCCACATAAATTTCTTTGAGAATTGTCCCCACTTTAAAAGCACCTTCATGCTGGTCTAACTGGCCATCCTCGATTTGCCTTAATATATTCAAAAACGTATTCAATAACTTCAAATCCAATTCATCCTTTTTGATTTTATTGTACAAATCCGTATAATACGTAAAAAGAAATGCGCATTTTGTCATGGCCTCTTCATTGAATTTAGGGTCATCCAGAGAGAATTTCGCCTTTATTTGTAAAAGTGTATTTATATTGTCTTCGAGAATATGACTATGCTTAAGTTCTCTGATTAATTCCGTTTGGTCTTCCACATTATTCGCCTTTATCATTTTCTGTAATTGCAATCTATCGTCGTCGTTCATTATTCTCTCTTTTTATTTTTATTGTTTATTTTAAACTATTCTTATAATATGCAAGACCCCAGTATTCCATCCATTACTCGTAATGATGCAATTCTATATTCAAACACAAATAATACCCTCCTAAATACTTTAAATAATGTTGGTGGAGGTAGAAGAAGACAAAGGGGTGGTGTTGAACCTCTTTATAAACAAAGCGGAACCGACATCACTGTAGTGAATGCAAATATGGCAACCACCGGCGAAATGCAGGTAGCAAATTCAGATGCATTTGTCAATCCTGTCATCAAATCTTTATTCGGCGGGAAGAGGAGAAAAACAAGGAGAATGATAAGGAGAAAACAGACAAAAAAACGACGCCGACAAAGAACAAGGAAATAACTTGTTTATATAGTATAGTTAAATGCCGAAAGGGGAAGACTGGTATAATTTTATGTTTGTGAATTTAGCCTTTATATTACTTTTTTGTGCAAATGTTTATTTTATTTACATAGCAGACATCAAAAAGAATTGGCCTCTCTATCGATGCAATCCAATGTATATGCCATTATCAGATAATATCACACAGGACTTCACTCAATGCGTGCAAACGATTCAAACAGGATATATTGGCAAACTCCTCGAACCCGTAACAAAATCGATATCTGATATTTCCATGCTTTCAAATGTTTTAGGAAAAGACATCGGCAGTATTTTTGGGTCAATCATGAGTCTAGGAAATTTCTTAAACACATTAGTCGATTCTATTAAAGCTCTCTTTGCAAATCTCATTTTGGAATTCGTGAAACTCACATTCAGTATCAAAGACATGATTGGAAAACTCATCGGCGTCGTCGTCATCATCGTAAATATTTTAGACTCTTTAAACAAAACCGCCATGAGTCTTTGGAACGGACCTCCGGGGAAATTAGTCAAAGGTCTCGGTTCCTGTTTTCACCCAGACACCCGCATTCGCCTCAGGGGTGGTATGATTAAACCAATAAAAGACCTGCGCATCGACGACGAACTCGCAGAAAATTGCCGAGTCTTTGCCGTACTTACAGTGAAAAATACTGAACCGCTCTACGTATTTAAGAAAGGCGGGGTCGAAGGCGACGATATCTTTGTCACCGGCTCTCATAAAGTATTTGAAAATGGACGTTGCATACATGTCCGAGACCATTGGCAAGCGCGGAAACAGACCGCAGTAACGTCTGAAACATATACTTGCTTAATAACGACAAACAACCGAATCAAGATTGAGGGACTTGTCTTTTGGGATTGGGAAGACGATTTTTCTTTATAATATTATATTATGGACACTGAACCCATTGCAAAATTATATGCAAATCTCTCATATTTCGATGAATACGGCGGGTCTGTTTTTTTATTTGTTTTAATCAATATACTCGCAATATACTTACATTTTTATGTTTATATTTTATCAAATGCACAAGCCATTAAAGACGATTGGCCAAACAATAAATGCAAAGCGCAATATATTCCTTTTGCCGGTCTCATTGCCGACACGGGACCTCTGACCGCCGCGCAATACACCGAAAAAAATTTCGCGGAATGCAATCAAAATATTCTCACTTCTATGTCGAAGACATTTTTTGCGCCATTGACCGGGACACTCGGCGCTGTCGGCGGAATCATAACAAAATTACTCGAAAATGCAGGCGTTGCCAAAGGAGCTTTAAACAAACTACAGAACACATCTAGAGGCATTTTGCCGAAAATTCAACAACAATTGAGCGTTTTTATTACTCCTATCAAAATCATCTTTTTGGGAGTCAAAGACATGATGCTTAAATTGCGAGGCGTACTGGTAACAATAGTATATTTCATGTTTGGTGGAATTCTTGCAGGGAAAGCTCTAATCGGCGCCATTATGCAACTCTGTATCATAGCAGCAATTACTCTATTTGGTATTCTAGTCCTTATGCTCGTAAATCCTTTTACCGCCATATTTGGCGTAGCCCTTATTGCGCCGTTTGCTATCATGGAAGCACTTCTCGTCACATTTATTATGTTCACGAGTTCTCTCGGAGTGAAAGTGGCCGTTTCAAAACCAAGTTTCAAATTCCCCAAACCCGCGAAAATATGCTTTCATCCTCAAACAATAATACGTCTTATGGACGGCTCTGCTTGCGAAATTCAGCACGCCCCCCTCGGCGCCATTTTGGAAAACGGTTCGAAAATAAATGCCGTCATGCACATTCACAACGATGATTCCGATGGCGACTCGCCTCTCTATTGGCTTCACAATATCCTAGTCACCGGCTCTCATTACGTTCTAAAAGGAGAGAAATTCATTCACGTCGCGGACCACCCTGAGGCAATAGCTCAAACGAAAATAAAATCCGACTTTTATATTTGCCTTATTACCAGCGACCATAAAATAAAAATAGGAGACCTCGTTTTCTGGGATTGGGAAGACGATTTATTGGATTTAGCGAATAATTAAATACTATACTATTATATAAATGCAATTCACGAGCGCACACATTCTTATGTTATGCATATTAGTCGTAGTTGTTTTTTGGAGTACATGCGCGTCCTGCTCGCGGTTCAGCATCGTGGATGTAGTGAAAAAGTTATTGAATCAGGGAGAGGGGTTTGAAACGATTAGCGGGGTTGATACAACGGATTACTCTGATTCTCTCTTCAAAATTAACACTGCGCCAGTCGACCCCGCGTCATGGGCCAAGATGCACCAAAAAGGGAAAATGAATGTGGATAAACATGCTAATCTATTATTTGCAAATACTCCGTTCAAACCCGAATGCTGTCCTAGCACATATTCAAACAGCAGTGGATGCGCATGCATCTCGGATAAACAATACGATTATTTAGGAAAACGCGGAGGCAATAACGTTCCCTATTCCGAATATTAATATTAGGGGGAGAATCCACAAACATCGCAATAACATATCGTGCGCGATTTGTCCGGGGTAATATCGATAGAGTCGATGACAAATTCGTGTGCGCAATTGCTTAAGATTTGGTGCGTAAGTTGCTTGTAATACTCCTCGAGATGCGGTATGCGCGTGTCCGCGTATTTCACATATGGTGTCTCGATTTGCACACGCTCGAGACATTCTTGAATATCCGCGTCGGACTTTTGCAACGCCTTTAATAATTCGATATGGTTATGCACTTTATGACGCAGGTTGACCAGCTCTCGGACTTCAAAATTGTCCATATATTGAATATATATTGCGATGTTTCTAAGCCTTATTCTTTAATGACTTTGTGCGTTCATTAAACAATATCCTTTTTATATCCTCCTTGATGGCCGTTTTCACCTCGTCGTCCTCGTGCTGGTCTATAAATCTAGAGAATTTGTCTAAGATTGTTTGAGGTATTTTATTATCATACTTGAATTCGCAAAACTTCTCTTCGAGCTCATCGTAATTTGTACCATACATATTCTCTATCAGCTCTTTCTTTTCTCTTATTATCCATTTTGTCCCGTCATATGCCATGAGATATTTGCTTTTCATGTCCGAGTTATACACATTCGAGTTTTCTGGTTTTTTATCGCTGAAATATTTCATTTTTATATACTCTTGCATACTCATAAAGCCTTTATTCATAATAACATAAATGAAATTTTTTTCGGTTATATGAGAGATATCCTCTTTGCCATGCATGTTGATTGTTATGTTGTTCTGCGTGTTGTTTGTTATTGATACTGGGTTGATTCCCTTCTTAACCATCTCTTCCAATTCGATTAGCTTTTCTTCGAGCTTTTTATTCTTCTCTTCTAAAAACTTTACTCTTTTGCTATCAAGCTTTTTCTCTTTACATGTGTTTGTTTCGTGTCTCTTTTTAGCAAATGCAGTTGTAAATTCTTTTGGACAATATAAACACTTAATTTTTTCAATTTCTTTTGAACAATCTGTAGTTCTTCTTAAATGTTGCTCATAATTTCCTTTCAAATCAAACAATTTTCCACATTTTACACACTCAAAATTGCTCATTTTATAAATATTATACATATTCTCTATATTATTATTTTGCACAATTAAAAGTGCATTGAATTGTGCAAATTTTGCAATATTATTTGCGAATTTATTTGTAAGCGTGTTGCATGCGCGGTTCAACTGTATACAAACCGCGTTCTTACCATAATTGACAAAATGTAAGAAATGCACAATTCAATGAGAGCATAAATTCGCAACGATTTGAGTTTTTACATTGGTTATGCGTTGGGTTTTCTTATTAAAAGTTGCACTATTTAAAAGTGTTTTTGAAAGACCTCCGCGCGCGCTACTATTTAAAGAAAAATTTTTTGAAAAGAATAAAGAATATATTTTTAAAAGAGAGAAAAATAAAATCCGGAGGTCCTTCTCTCTTTTTACATAATTAAAAGTGCATTGAATTGTGCATATTTTGCAATATTATTTGCGAATTTATTTGTAATCGTGTTGCATGCGCGATTCACCTGTATATAAAATGGGTGCTTACCATAATTGCCAAAATGTGTAAAGTGCACTATTCAATGAGAGCATAAATTTGGGTGTTTTCTGATATTTGCATTGGGTATGCTTTGTCATGACTTATTAAAATTTGCACTATTTTTAAGTGTTTTTGAAGGTCTCCGCGCGGGACGACTTTTTAATTCCATTCCAAAAATATTTTTTTAAAGAGAGAAAAAAAAGAAAAAGGGAAAATGAAAACCCGAAGGTCCTTCTCTCAAATGGATTTTTAACAATTATTGTCAATCAAAATGCTAGAAAATCCATCGGACTCCGAATGCAATATCTTTTGTGAGCGTATTGCATGCGCGGTGAATGCTGTAAAGAATGCCCTTATGGTGCCGATGGATTTCCTATCATTTTGCGGAGAGCATAATTGCGACATTCTTCAAAAATTACATTGGTTATGCTTTATAAACCTCCGATGAATAATTAGCAAAAAAATTGCTAAAAATCCATAGACCGGGGGGCTCTACCTTTTCTCATTTTCATTTTTAAAATATTTTTAAAGAGAGAAAAAAGAAAACCAGGAGGTCCCCCTCCTCCGCACAATTAATAGTGCATTGAATTGTGCAGATTTTGTAATATTATTTGCGAATTTATTTGTGAGCGCGTTGCATGCGCGGTTCAACTAGATTAGAAATGCGGTCTTATCATAATTGTTAAAATGGGTAAAATGCACAATTCAATGAGAGCATAAATTCGCATGTTTTCTGATATTTGCATTGGGTATGCTTTGCCAATGCTTATTAAAAGTTGCACTATTTTAAAGTGTTTTTGGAAGACCACCGCGCGCAAAATATTTCTTCAATAACCATCCCAAAAATATTTTTTAAAGAGAGAAAAAATAAAAAGGGAAAAGGAAAATCCGGAGGTCCTTCTCTCCCAAATGGATTTTTAGCAATTATTGTTAACCAAAATGCTAGGAAATCCATCGGACTATTTTGTAATATCTTTTGTGAGCTTGTTGCATGTGCATTATAAAGACAAGTAAATATCCTTATCATGCCGATGGATTTCCTAGCATTTTGCGGAGAGCATAATTGCTACATTCCTCAAAAATTTGCATTGGCTATGCTGAGTAAACCTCCGATGAATAATTAGCAAAAAAATTGCTAAAAATCCATCGACCGGGGGCTCTACCTTTTTCCAAAAATATTTTTAAAGAGAGAAAAAGAAAAATAATTACATGTCTCTTTTCTTTAAAAAATTTATTTCATTTTCTTGAGTACGTATTATATTTTGAATAAACGGGCGTATATTGTTTTTCTTTTTAAATAATTGTTTGCTCATATGTAGTGCCATTGAATGATGCGGTATCATTCCCATCCTGTATTGTGTTTCTGTTATTAAAAATTGAGTTCTAATGCACCATATGCTGCAAACTACCATTGCCAACCCTACAAAAAATGTACGGGTTTCTCGATATAACACGCCCATAAAGAAAAACATCCATCCTGTCATAAGTAATGTCATGTAGACGTCGTTTAAACTAAACCTTATATCATCTATTTTATCTACCCATACATTCATGGTCGACAATAGCCCGGAAGCCATCATGATAAAGAACATGTCCATCATTATAATTGAAAAACAAAAAAATTATTTAAACATCTATATCAATCCCTACATCATTCGGTTTTGCCAATTCTGCTTCTAATCTTGCCAATAGAGAATCAAATGCCAGCGTTTTTGCAGACAACCCATTTGATAATTTTGTGATTAGTTGTGTTTGTTCTTCTGTCAATTTTCTCAATTCAATAACTTCTTTATAATAATTTTTATTCGACTTTGTCAATACGGAGAGCCATTCTTGATGACATTTTGTACGGCAATGTGCAGAGAATTTTGCTTTGGTTTCATACACGCATTCTCCTCGGCCTCCACATACGCATTTGATTGAATGTGTCCATGACCCCACATAATCGAAATACTTTCCTGACGCATCAATCGACGGAACGTATTCTTCAATTGCGACGACTTTTTCCATTGTTATTTAATTGAAGTATTTGCATTAAAAAATACATCAATTTTATTTGAAATCTTTCTCCAATCTTCTTAATAGAGAATCGAAATCGGCTGTTTTTGTCGATAAACTATTCAGCAACTGTCTAATTTTTTTAGCCTGTTCTTGTGCCAATTTTCTCAATTCAATAACTTCTTTGTAATAATCTTCATTCGACTTTGTCAATACATCTAACCATTTTTGATGACATTTTGTACGACAATGTGCCGAGAATTTTGCTTTGGTTTCATACACGCCTTCTCCTCGGCATCCACACACGCATTTCATGGAATGTGTCCACGTCCCCACGTAATCGAAATACTTTTCTTGCTCATCAATCGACGGAATATATTCTTTTGTAATAACTCTGTCCATTTTTTATAATTAATTGAAGTATTTGAATAAAGAAAACACATCAATTTTAATTTCAAATCTTTGGATTAGTTTTTTAATATTTTTGCAATATCGGTAAATAGACCTTGCGATCCAGATGCATTTCTATTCCATTTTGAATCCCAGCAAAATACAAATACAATTTTTTCTGTTTTATTGATATGCAGTTGCTTGCGATATGATTCCCATACAGAACGCGGTAAAACACTTGAAGAATGCGTATTTACTTCCGTTTTTTTGTTTTGTATTGTAGTGGTGAGAGGTATATCTAAATTGGCAGGCATATAGACATCATCATGACAGAACGGAATAAACATTGCTGTTTTATCCGTCAAGAGAGAAATATCTTTAATAAATTGTACTGCGTGTGGCTCGAGCATAAACCCTGATATAAATGCTCTTTCGCACATGATATATGGTTTTTTATTTAAAAAAGAAATTCCTTTGGATTTGCGTCCTGCTTGACTCTCATTTGTAATGTATCCGCGTTGGTTTATTGTTTTTAAAATACCTAAATGCTTGAGCATAGTATCATCCTCGTCTTTCACGCGTTCTATGAACTCAGGGGATGATAGCATTTCTAAAGATTTTGCAATAGCGTCTTTGAACTTCATTACTATAACTGTATATTTTAAACACAAACCAACTCCGTAATGTCTTCTTCTTTTATTGGTTGATATATTTCATAATTGTCATTGTAATATATTTGAATTACTTTCACGATAAATGTTTCATAGTCTTTCAACAATTCTTCGCGAACTGTATCGACTAACAAATCGACACGAGCTCCTTGAGATATGGTCAATTGCTTTCCTTTATGACGCACTGTATCTGGATTATACCTGATTACAATGACAGACCGACCTCCGATGCCATTTGTAATTTCATTCAGACGGGCGCATTCACAACTGTCTTCATACGTGTTGTGCTGATTTTCATCAATCTCGACTATTACGCAATGTTTCTCCAATTCAAAATAAACATCTGGGCGTTTTTTACTACAACCTTGTAGCATCTTACTAGAATTGTATTCGAATTTTGTATGGATTTCTCGTCGTAAATGCATGACAATTGACCATTCCTTTTTATTTTGAATTTTCTTGCAATCTTTGCAAACATGAGAAGTCTCTTCTTTAATATCGCAATATTTGCATAGCCTTTTAACAACCATTCCATAGTCTTCACTCGGAATATGCGAATTGCAATACTTCGACGTTTCGATAACATGGTCATACTCTTTCTCACAATCCAACACACAACATTTGTTTTCGAGGACGAGGTTTATCATTTGCAATTGTTTATGGTCAAAACAATATTGTGCACGTTTATCTGGAAATCCAAACAATGAGAGATTTTTACATTTTGAATGTTGGCAAGTTTTTTTCGAGATATTAATCATATTTTCTTTTTTATGCTGAGAGCAATAAAGGGGTTTTTTTTCAGCCGGGAGATTGAAATTTGGTCTAGACATACAACCAGGTTCAATACATCGTTTACTTATAATATCAACCATATTTTCTTTTTTATGCTCTGCGCAGTAAAGAGGTTTTGTTTCGGTTGGCAAATTGGAATTTGGTCTAGTCATACAACCAGGTTCAATGCATCTTTTGTTTTTAACATCAATCATATTTTCTTTTTTATGCTCTGTGCAATAAATTGCTTTTGTCTCTGTCGGGATATTGAAATTTGGTATAGTCATACATCCAGGTTCAATACATCGTTTATGAACAACATCAACCATATTTTCTTTTTTATGCTCTGCGCAGTAAAGAGGTTTTGTTTCGGTTGGCAAATTGGAATTTGGCCTAGTCATACAACCAGGTTCAATGCACCTTCGTTTTTCAACTACATTAATCATATTTTCTTTTTTATGCTCATTGCAATAAAGAGCTTTTTTCTCGGTTGGTAAATTACACGATGGCCTAGTCATACAACCAGGTTCAATGCACCGTTTGCTTATAACATCAATCATGTTTTCTTTTTTATGTTTTGAGCAATAAAGAGGTTTTGTTTCGGTTGGTAAATTACACGATGGCCTAGTCATACAACCAGGTTCAATGCACCGGTTGCTTTTAACATCAATCATGTTTTCTTTTTTATGTTCTGAGCAATAAAGAGGTTTTATCTCTGTTGGTAAATTACAAGATGACTGAGTCATACAACCAGGTTCGATGCATCGTGCATGTTTAATATCAACCATATTTTCTTTTTTATGATGTGAGCAATAAATTGCTATTGTCTCTGTCTGAATATTGAAAGATGGATGAGACATGCATCCAGGTTCAATGCACCGTGTATATTTAACATCAACCATATTTTCTTTTTTATGCTGTGAGCAGTAAATTGCTTTTGTTTCATCTGGTAAGTTATAAATTGGATGAGTCATACACCCAGGTTCAATGCATCTTTTGTTTTTAACATCAATCATATTTTCTTTTTTATGCTCTGCGCAATAAATTGCTTTTGTCTCGGTCGAGATATTGCATGATGGCTGAGTCATACAACCAGGTTCGATGCATAGTACATGTTTAACATCAATCATATTTTCTTTTTTATGTTCTGAGCAATAAATTGATTTTGTTTCGCCAGAAATATTGAAAGATGGTTGTTTCATACATCCAGGTTCAATGCATCGTTTACGTATAACATCAACCATATTTTCTTTTTTATGCTCTGAGCAGTAAATTGCTTTTGTCTCGCCAGAAATATTATAAGAGGGTCCAGTGATACAACCAGGTTCAACGCACTGTTTTTTTATAACATTAATCATATTTTCTTTTTTATGATGAAAGCAATAAACTGCTTTTTTCTCATTCAAAATATTGAAAGATGGCTGAGACATGCATCCAGGTTCAATGCATCGTTTGTTTTTAACATCAACCATATTTTCTTTTTTGTGTTCCGAGCAATAAACAGCTTTTGTTTCGCCAGAAATATTAAACCCTGCGCGTGTAGAACAATCGAGACATTTTGGCATTTTTCTTAATATAAATAAACATTTTGTATTTATATTAATTCAATTTTTAAACATACATAGCAAACAAACTAGGCGAATTTTCTAGTTTAATTAATTTATCTACTATAGATGGACTCACTGTTATTGGAAAACTGCATTCGAGTTTTAAAGACTCTTTGAATAAATTCGAACCAGGTCTCGTCAATCGAAACAAATTCAGTTTTGTTAAAATGCTTTCGAGACATCGTTTCAAATTTCGAACACCCGCTTCTTTTCCGCAATACCTTTCGATAATATAACTCATTGTTTCTGGGGGTATGATAACGTCTTCTTGTTTGAAATTCACTTGTTCGCATAGCCTTTGGAATAAATATTTGGTCGAGATGACAGATTTTTCTTTTTGAGAATACCCCTTTGTCATAATATGATACATTCGGTCTTTCAAAATTGGGTTGATTTTGGTTTCATCGTTGTAGCTGAAAATAAAAAGGCATTTGCTAAGGTCGAATGTAAGTTGTGAAAAATATCTGTCATGAAAGAGAGAATTCTGACTGGTATCAGTGAGGTGCGTAAGAATACTTATTATCTCTTGACCTTTAGAAGTCTCGCTTACCTTGTCCAATTCATCAAAATATATCACAGGATTCATGCACTTGCTATTAATGAGAATTTGCACTATCTGACCATATACGCTACCCTCGTAAGAGTATCCGCACCCCTCTAAAAACGATGCGTCAGTCGCTCCACCCAGTGCTATAAAAGCAAAAGGCCTTTGCAAAATTTTGCTGACACCTTCCTTAATTAAGGACGTCTTGCCGGTTCCCATAGGCCCGTGTATAGCAATCGAAGACCCAATCGAATTGGGATTGGATATCATTTGACCTAAGAATTGCATAATTTGCATTTTGGCATCGTCGAGGCCATAGACCGCGTCATCGAGAATCTTTTGCGAATTTTCCATGAATTCATGACATTTTTCGAGACCATCCTCGAGGCAAATCGGCAACTTTTCGTATTTCCCGAAAGGAATGCGCAAAAAAGTCTCTATCCAACCGCGCAATTTATGATATTCGCCGGTACTCGGGTCCATGCGCTGCATAGAGGTGATTTTTTTGAGTGCAATGGCCTTGTATTCGCGGGGGAGCGTCTTAGACCCGAGAATTTCCAGTCGATATGGTTTGTCGAATTTGCTGATGCGGTTCACCTCCTTCATTTCGTCGATAAGGAATTTTTGCGACTCGATGGGCTCGGCTTTGAAAATATCATGAATATTTGTTTTTTTCCCGGTATTGCCTGTCATAAGACCGTGGAATTCTTTTTCATATAGTTTAGCCTGTTTCTTCATCTCTTTTTCCCGTTCTTTCTCTTTCTCTCTTAATTCTTCTTCATACATCGAGATGCAATTATTTATGAATCGATTGTCTTTATGTTGCTCAGCGAGTTCTTTGATTTGCAAGAAAAGAGCGGAATCGTCTTTATCAGAGAGAATAGGTCCTTGAATTACTTTCTCCTTTTCCTTTTCTTTTTTGGGAGCACTGCGCTTTTGCTTATGATGTTTACATCTATGCTCTTCTTCTTCCTCAGAGGAGGAGTCAGACTCTGACTCTGATTCGGACTCAGACTCTGATTCGGTTTCTTCCTCATCCGAATCGTCCTCCTCCTCCTCTGAACTGCAACTCTCCCAATCACTGTCGCTATCACTTTCTCTCTCTTCTTTAGCATCAAATGTTATAATAATATTATATAATTCGGGTTTAGAGGATTCACCTTCCTTTTCCTTTTCTTTTTCCTTTATTTTCTTGTCCAAATATTTAGACGGAAAAAGTTTCGAAAGGTATTTTTGATAGTCCTGCATATTCATTTTCACATTCTCTCCTTTTTCATCTTCTTCATCACTACTTTCATGTTTCTTGTCCTTTTTACTCATTCCATTTATTATCCATATTATTTTAAATCATATTTATTAAAAATTGATTTTAAACAATCTAAATATACTATGATATAATAAAGGAAGGATGTCAAAAGCCTCGAAACACGCAACCCCAATGAACATTTCTAAGATTATTGGTATTCAGTTTAGCATGTTATCGCCAGAAGAAATTCGAAGCGGTTCTGTGGCTGAAATAACAACGAGAGAAACTTATATAAACAATAAGCCTATCATTGGTGGTTTATTCGACCCTCGCATGGGAGTTTTAGAACCAGGACTTATTTGTCCGACAGATGGTTTGGACTACATGCAAACGCCAGGGTATTTTGGACACATTGAATTGGCGAGACCAGTGTTTTATATTCAATATTTAACATCGATTTTAAAAATTTTGAGATGTGTTTGTTTTAAATGTAGTAAATTGCTAATAAGTAAAGAAACATATAAACAGGCGTTGAAATTGGTTGGAGAAGCGAGATGGAAATACGTGTTTGCACTGGCGAGTAAAATTAAAAGGTGTGGTGATGACATTGATGATGGATGCGGTTGTTTACAGCCGAATAAAATTAGAAATGAAGGACTTGCTACCATATTTGCTGAATGGAAAAATACCGACGACGCATCGTCCGAGGAAAATATCGTCATCAAATTGACACCAGAATTAGTTTTAAAAATTTTCAAGCGGATTTCTGATGAGGATGTCGCGTTTATGGGGTTCAGTCCTATATGGGCACGCCCGGATTGGATGATTTGTCAGGTAATGGCAGTTCCTCCGCCTGCGGTAAGACCTTCAGTCAAACACGACGCCCAACAGCGCTCAGAAGATGACTTGAGCCATATTTTAGTGAATATCCTTAAAACGAATAAAACTTTGCAAGAGAAAATTACGAGCAATGCACCAGGGAATGTGATTGACGATTGGCATACAGTTTTGCAATATTATGTTGCGACGCAAATTGACAATAAGATTCCGGGGGTTGCTTCGGTGGCGCAGCGGTCGGGAAGGCCGTTGAAATCAATCAAGGACCGCCTGAACGGAAAGGGTGGTCGAATGCGTCATAACTTGATGGCAAAACGCGTGGATTTTAGTGCGCGTTCTGTCATCACTTCAGAGCCTAATATTTCAATCCGAGAACTGGGGATTCCCATGAAAATCGCGAAAAATATTACATTGCCAGTTGTAGTGAATAACGCTAACCGCGCATTTCTGACAAAGCTGGTTTTGAATGGACCTGAAGAGTGGCCTGGAGCTAAAATTTTGGAGAAGAAATTTGGGGAGTCTATCTCTTTGCGATATTGCGATAGAAAATCCATCGTATTAGAAAACGGGGACATCGTACATCGTCATATGATGAACGGGGACCCGATTCTATTCAACCGTCAACCGACATTGCACAGAATGTCGATGATGTGTCATATTGCTCGTATCATGCCGCGTGGAGACACGTTTCGCATGAATGTTGCTGTGACCAAACCGTACAATGCCGATCAATAATTCATCGAGGTTGGCAAGATGGGGCGTGAAAAGCGTGACCCCATAGTGAGTAATAATATATATTTATCAGGAAAACAACATAGATGTAAAAATCTATGATAATTAAATGGAGTGTGATACAAAGCCGAAAATTGTCGAGAGCAAAATGTGTAACTCATGCAGTAGTACAAAACCAATTGAATGTTTTATCCAATTTCGAAATAAGTGCAAAGATTGCAACAATAAATCACGCCGAGAAAAATATTCTTCGAATGAAACACTTCGTTTGAAGATAATTAAACAGGCATCTGATTTTAAACATGCAAAAGTTCTCGAAAATCAAAAATTACGAGAATCGCGCCAAATAGAAATTGGAGAAACAAATAAACAATGCAAATATTGTGAGGAAATTAAACCTGCAACCAGGTTTAGACGGAATCGTTTAAAATGTAAAGATTGCGAAAGAGACGAGCCTTTGGAAAAATTCAAGAGAACAATACGCACACGAATTTACAATTCATTAATGCGTAAGACAAAACATTCTATTGAATACCTAGGGTGCGGATATAACGAGTTTTCGAGTTGGATATTTGGGATAAACCCTGAATACACTCTCGAGAATCATGGAGAAATATGGCATATTGACCATGTTATCCCTCTTTCAAAATTTAACCTTGAAGACGAATCTCAACAACTCATTGCATTTAATTGGAGAAACACTACTGCACTATCTGTATACGAAAATTTGTCAAAAAACAACAAAGTAATAGAATTACAGATTCGCTCTCACTACAGACAATTAACGGACCATCACACAAAGTTTAATATTGATTTTCCTGAAAAATATATAGAATTATTCGCGAAACACCTTGTTGCGGGAATCCCCTTAGAGCCCTAACTACCACTCTTGTTTGGAAACAAATAAAGAGGAACTCGGTTAATAGCCGAACCCAATGGTAATAATGTTAGGGATTGGGCAATCCGCAGTGTTACTTCCTAATGTCGTTTAGCAGACAATGGAAGGCATTCAGAGACTGAACGGGTGTTGGTCAGTAATGATGGGTTAGCTACCCTGAACTGGCTTAAGATACAGTCCACCCTCTTGGGAAACCTTGAGGACTCCGTGTTCGATGGAGATGAAATGAATTTACACATGCCACAGGATGAGGAATCCGCGGCGGAATTGAGAAAATTGGCAGCGACGCCATACCAGATTATCAGTCCTGCGAACAACAAGACAATTATCGGAATGTTTCAAGATTCGCTGTTGGGATGCTATCGTTTTACACGAGAAGCCATTCCCTTCAGTACGCGAGACGCGATGAATCTGATGATGATGTTTGACAAGGTAGACCCGAAAGTGTTTGCCCAGAAGCGCATCACAAATTTCGATTTGTTGACTCAGTTGTTTCCGCCGGTGTCTTTAAAGTACAAGACAAAGTTATTCAACGACGAGAAAAATGCGGGAGACAAAGACGTAGCGACGTCGAATAATATTTTGGAGATTCGCAATGGAGTTTACTTGCGCGGTCAAATGGACAAGGATGTGCTGGCTGGCGGTTCGAAAGGACTGATTCACCGCATATGCAACGACTTTGGCAATATGGCGTGTGCGGACTTTATTGATAATATACAAAATATTGTGACGATGTATTTGAAGACGAGTTCATTCAGTGTAGGGATTAGCGACCTCATGTCGAATCAGGCTACAACGGATGCAATTGTGAAAGTAATTACAGCGAAGAAGAGCGAGGTGAAAAATTTGATTGACCAGGTTCAAATTGGAATATTTGAAAACAATACGGGAAAATCGAATGAAGAAGAGTTTGAAATGCAGGTGAACAATATTCTGAATCAAGCGCAGTCGGAGACTGGTAAAATTGGACTCGCCAGTTTAGGCAAGGACAACCGATTCGTAATCATGGTTAATGCGGGGTCGAAAGGCTCTGACTTGAACATTTCGTTTATGATTTCGGCGCTTGGACAGCAGAATGTGGAAGGGAAGCGAATCCCTTATGGGTTTGAGAACAGGACTCTCCCTCATTTCACGAAATTCGACGATTCACCTGGAGCGAGAGGCTTTGTGGAGAGTTCATACATTAATGGGCTTTCTCCGCAAGAGTTGTTCTTCCATGCGATGGGCGGTCGTATCGGTCTTATTGACACTGCTGTCAAAACATCAACTACTGGATATATTCAGAGACGGTTGATTAAAGGCCTGGAAGACATCATGGTCGGCTATGACATGACTCTGAGGACGAGCAAGAACAAGATTGTGCAATTTGCATACGGAGACGATGGCTTTGACGCTGTGAAGGTGGAATTCCAAAGTCTCCCGATTGTCGGCATGAGTATTCAAGATATTTATGCGCATTTCAGCATTGAGCAGACTTCGGCTTTATCGAAGATTTTCCTCAAACCGACATATGCAAAATTCAAGAAACAAATCATAGAGTTCTCTGCGAAGAGTAAGCTCTACACGGATTTGATGATTGATTCGCGAGGAGACATTATCAAGAAAGTTTTCAATAACAAGGGCGACAGCGATGTCAAATGTCCGGTTGCATTTATGCACATTATCAATTCGATTCAAGGGCAACAGCATATTAACGCGAGTTCTATGGTGGACATTACACCTCTTGAAGCATACGAATTGATTGAGAAAACGTTTGACAAATTGACGAAGATTCGGTGCGCGCCTCCCACGAGGTTGTTCAAAGTGTTGTACTATTACTACATGTCTCCGCGAGATTTGTTGCTCGTGAAGCGGTTCAATTTGAAAGCGCTGATGCTTCTACTTGACACCATTGTTTTGACGTACAAACGCGCTATTGTTGCACCTGGTGAAATGGTCGGTATGATTGCGGCGCAGAGCATAGGCGAGCCGACAACACAAATGAGCCTTTTTGGCCGTGGTACCCAGAAAATTATAAAAGTGAACCGCGCAACAAAAAATATTTCTCTGATTTCCGGGGAAATTGGGAGGTTTTGCGATGGCTTAATCGAGCGTCTGCCGGAGGCGACCTTTAACACTGGACATCCTGATAGCGTGGAAACGTTGTTGGAACAGTTGGAAGAGGAATATTACATTGTCGGCGTGGACGAGAAAGAGAAGACACATTGGAATAGAATCTCACATGTGAGCAGACATCCAGTGAACGGAGATTTGATGAAGGTGACTACTAAAAGTGGGCGCGTCGTCGAAACAACGCTCAGTCATTCTCATCTCATTCGGTCATCGAGTCAAACAGTAGTTCCGATTACTGGTGCGGACTTGCAACTCGGGATGAGAATTCCAGTGGCAAAGCATCTCGACAATCCGTTTGTTGTAAATTCCATGCGAATCAAGGGCGAGGACTACGAGTTGGATTATCTGTTTGGATGGTTCATCGGCGCGTATTTGGCAGAAGGACATCTTACAAAAAAGACAGGGACACAAGACGTAAAGGGAACAATAACAATTACAAATATTGCTCCCCAATTTATCGAAAATACTAAAAAATTTGCAGAGAGATTCGATAGAACATCATCAGCACGTCATTATGCAGGCGAATATGGACCGGGGGTAGATTCTGTATTCTCTCACAAAGTATTGGCGGATTTCATATTGGAGACATGTGGGAACGGTTCATTTGTGAAGCGCGTCCCCGATTTCGCGTTCACCGCGCCGAACGAATTTAAAGCAGGGCTTATTCAGGCGTATATGGACGGCGATGGAAATTTCCAATGCGACAAAGGACATCACCAAATTCGTGTGTGCAGTCGCTCGAAACAGCTCATCAAGGATGTGGCGTTGCTTCTGAATTATTTCGATATATTCGGTTCAATTAAAGAGAATATGGTGAAGGGGACGTCAATCTACAATTTGGCGATTTCGACAAAATATGCTCGGCAATACAAGGAGGCAATCGATACCCAGCTACATGTTGAGTCGTTGGAAGAGATGCTTGCGTATGATTCGCGAGAGAATGCGCATGATGTTTCTGATGAAATTGACAAAATCAATGGCCTGGGAGACGTGATTGCCAAATGCGGAAAAACTCTGGCGCTTCCAGGGCAAAGCCGTAATTATGGCAGATGGGCAAAGAAAGAGTCGATTGGCCGCAGAACATTGCAGAAGTATATCAAGATTTTCGAGGAGCATCCGAATGCCAGCGCAATCGCTTCTGAACTACAAATTTTGAATCAGGCGGCGAATTCGGGTGTGATTTGGGATGAAATTACGAATATAGAAATTTACACGCCAGACCAGGCAGAGTATGTTTATGATTTTACGGTCCCCGGGAATCAAACGTTCATGACGGATTACGGAATCATCGTGCACAACACGCTCAACACGTTTCATTTTGCAGGCGTGGCGTCGAAGTCGAACGTGACTCGCGGTGTGCCCCGCATTGAAGAGATACTACAATTATCATCTGAGCCGAAGAATCCTTCACTCACGGTGTATTTGAAGCCAGCGGACGAGACGAACAAGGAGAAAGCGCAGTCGATTATGTATATGCTAGAAAACACGAAAATCGAGGATTTGGTGAAAACATGCGAGATATATTTCGACCCGGACAATATGGCAACGGCCATCAAAGAAGACGAAGAGACAATGATGCAGTATAATCGGTTTGAGGCGATGATGGACTCGTGCGTTTCTGCGGGAGCGTCTATAGTTACAGATGAGCCGTTTGAGAAATCGAAATGGATATTGCGAATGGAGCTGGACCCGGAGATAATGCTTGAGAAAAACATTACGATGGACGACGTGAATTTCGCGTTGAAAAATGCATACGGAGATGAAATTAGTTGTGTGTATGCGGATTACAACGCAGAGAAATTGATTATGCGTATTCGGATGAATATGGTAAAGGCATCGAAAACGCAGAAGAAGAGCAAGAATCCTTTGGACCAATCGGACCAGATATATATATTGAAAAATTTCCAGGAAAATTTGTTGCAGGTCATCATCAGAGGGATTAAAAATATTAAAAAAGTAATCCTGAGAAAAGTGAAGGACAACATTGTCGAAGACGCGGGAACATACAAGAAGCAAGATATTTGGGTGCTGGATACGGTGAACACAAATATCATGGATGTGATGGCATTGGATTACATCGACCCAACGAGAACAGTAAGTAATGACATTGTTGAGATATACAATGTTTTCGGGATTGAAGCAGCGAGACAGGCAATTTATAATGAATTGGTAGAAGTTATTGAATTCGATTCTACGTATGTGAATTTCCGACATTTAATCGTGCTTTGCGATAGAATGACGTATACGCATAAGATGATTTCGATTTTCAGACATGGGATTAACAATGACAACATTGGTCCAATTGCGAAGGCATCGTTTGAGGAGACGCCAGAGATGTTCTTGAAGGCCGCGAGACATGCCGAGTTGGATGTTATGCGCGGTATCTCTGCAAATGTCATGGTTGGTCAAGAGGGACTCTATGGCACAAGCGCGTTTCAAGTCGTGTTGGATTTGGAAGAGATGAAGAAATTGGAACAAGTGGTGGATTATGAAATTATGGATGAATCAAAAGAAATTTCGAGCCTTTTGGAACAAAAAGAAGAAGACGTAGGAGACAAATGCAGTGTGGCCAAGTTGAAGATACACAATGACGTTATAAACATTAAATCAGTTGATACAGGCAAAGCAGACGAAGATTACGATTTAGGGATTTAAAAATTTAATATTAATATTTTAAACACGTTTTTTCTTATAGGTCGTAGTCGGTTCTTTCACAAATTCTCTCAGGAAAGTCTCAATCGAACCGCCTTCATCAATGGCTTCGGAAACCGTTGCCATATTTATTTGAGGTTTCTTTTTGTCGTCTATGATGAGTTTATAAATAGGAGGTTCATTTAGTTTCACTGCGGATGCCATAATGAATGCGTATGTATTTGTTTCTGAATTTGGATAAAGGATTAAATGATTTGTTTCATACTGAGAGAGAAGAAATGGTTTCGACGATATGAGAACAATGGGTATTTTAAAAGCCCGAGCAATCATCCACAAATCCAGATTAGTCAGAAAATATTCATTACTAAAAAGAAAGGTTTTGAATGTTATTTCTTTTTTGAGAACTTGTTGACCGTATATTTTTTTGCCTTCCATTATCAATACGTTCACAATATTTGTTTCAAACTCTGGCAAATACGCACTATAAGCTTTAAACAATTCCTTTTTCAATTCCGGCATTTTTATATTTAATAAATTTAATAATGCGCCGTGTGAGCACGTGTAATTAATTTCCGAGAAAGACGCGGGGAATCGTGCTTTCCAAAACATGGATTTTATAGGCAGTATACTTTCATTGCAATCGTCATTTACAGGTAAGCGTTTAAACGTAGTATCGATTTCGTCTTTCTCCATTTTTGTCAAAATAGGTCGCGGGGTATTTAACTTTGCGTATTTATTCTGTTTAACGGGGACAAGGTCTTCAAAATAATCCGAAGTAAGCATGGATTCAATAACTAAAATTTCATTCTCTCTTAAATCAAAATTAATGTTTCCAAATGATAAAAAAGATTTCGGTTGAAACATGAATGCACGTATGCGACTATATCGCAAGAGTTCGTCCGCCATTTTATTGAAATATAGTTTAGAATTATCATCGCCGGTTATTAGATTGTGTTTTGGAATAATAATTTGGCAGGTAGATGTAGAGGTGGCATACGCGCATGCCGGAGTTTTGTTGCACGTGTTTTTATTAATGACCGCGCATGTGAAAATATTGTCGAGTAGACCGATATCAATCTTTTCTGCGAACGATACGTAGGATGATGTCAATTTTTTAACGAGTTCTTCAATAATTTGTATTTTTTTAGAATAGAGTTCTATGGGGGATTTAATATATTGTTCTATTTTCTCTCTTGTATTGTAAAATCGAGTATCGTTTAAGAGAATGCGAACAGTATTTCTGAAGGCGTTGTAAAAATTTGTCTCTAGTTTGATTTTTTTAATATAGTCGGACCGTTGAGAATCTTCCGCACCATATTCAAGGGCCATCTTAGCATCGGCTATAAATCCTCTGTTATTATCATTGAGTTCTTTTATATCATCTATGATATCTGATGCCAATACAGGCTCGGAAATCTGAACAAATTGATTTGTTTCTGTTATAACGCCTATAATGTATTCATCTTCAATAACTTTAAATTTTGGGGCGCATGGTAATTGATGGGTCGACAATTTTTTCAGGTATTCGACTGTTTCGTCGTATGGTTTATATGGCATATCGTCGGTTATAAAGATGTAATCATAATCGGATAATATTGCAGAAGGATAACATGGAATAAAGAATTGCTCGTCGGATGATTTGTGTTCTGCTAATACGGCGATGACTTTATTATTAAAATTGAGAACGAGTTTTTCCGTGGTGTATTTATATGTTTTTAATTTTTCAATAAGAGAGGAGAGAGAAGGAGGAGTTTTAAAAGAATATTCTTTGACGGTTGGGCTGGGATTGCATGATTGTTTCATGATGGGTTCAATGATAGTTCGAAATACGTTTATTAAAGAAGGATGCAATTGTTTGTTAAATTGAGAGAATGTTTTGATGATTGTGTCCTTTTTACCATTGATAAAAAAATATATAGGTTGATATTCATTCTCATTGCATATTAGAAAAAGACTTGGTTTTTTCGGATTATACATTTCAGATGAGAAAATATTGGTGGGGCAAATGATTTGCACATTATTTGTAGCGTCGTTATTGAGAATCTCCATGATAATCAGATTAATGCCTGTTTCAAACAAATCCTCGTTCGGTTCGCAGATAATATCCCACAAATATTCATAGTCAATGATGATGTTGTCGTCTGCCAAATATCGTTTAAAGTTTTCAAAGGAGGCGATGACGTTTTTGAAATATAATAGCTCTTCGTCTGTTTTATTTATTTTTTTGTATAGTGCGGACGTCTTATATTTCGCGTTGATGACGATGTTTGAATTTTTAAAATCATTGGGAATAAATACGCTGTATAAATTTCCATTTTGATATGTTATATATTTGTCTATTGTGAGAGAATTTATTAGTTTAGTTTTGAAGTCTTTATTTGTGGTAGATGGATAGGAATGTGACGTGGCGTCGGCAATGCATGAAATGAAACTTTGATTATCGCTTTTTTCGACGCCGACCCGCATTAAGCATTTTTGAACAATTTTTGTTTTTTTGTTATATTGGCAATCAGTGTTTTTCTCTCCTAAAAATAATTGAATACTTGGAGGTAAATATCCACGGCGGTATTGTTCCATGTCTTGTTTATCAGGACCAATGATGTATGTGTTTTTAATGCTTGCTATATGGGTGGGGTCAATTTCCTCTTCTTTCTCTTCTTCCTCTTCTTCCTCTTCTTCTTCCTCCCCTTTTTCAATTACTTTCTCCTTATCCTTCTCTTTCTCCTTCTCTTCAAATTTTTGAATAGATGTTTTGACGACTTCAGCAACTTCTTCATCTTCTTCGTCATCATCTTCGCCTGCAGTTATTTTAGTTCCTGCTTTTTCATTTGCTAGACATTTTTGTTTAATGCTCATTTTTTTGGGTTGATTGAAAGTTTTCAAACAGCATGGGATACATCGTCCGTCTTCGCTTGTGTTTTTAAGAGTAGAAAATCCGGGATAATGTTTTATATAATTGTCTCGAGAGCCGTGTTCTTTTGGGTCATAAAATTCATAAACATATGCACCATGCGGAACTTTTTTGGCATCACGCGGAATAATAGCTCCGCATTTACCTGCTTCTACGTCTTTCGGAGTCATAGGAGAGTTTGTTTTTAAACACCAATAGCGCGGGCAAATATAGTAATAAGGATTTTTGTTTTTATCCGAACCGTATTTAAGTACATCTTCTGGATTGAAAAAATTGGGCTGTTCTTTTTCGATTCTAACCTTTTCATCGTGTGTCAATAAGATTGGCTGTTTTCTGTCAGTAGACCCGCACATTCTGGAATATGCTTTGTATTTTCCTTTTGAAGTATTTAAAAACAAAGACGGTTCCAATGTAGTCATTTTTTTGAAAAATGGGGTGGGATGTGCTATTTTCATGCCATCGATATTTTTGATAGATTCGTCATCATCATCTTTCTCTCCTTCTTCTTCTTCCTCTTCTTCATCTATAAATGCAACTTTTTTCTTTGGGCCTTTGCCTTCTAACATATCGGTTTCATCTTCATTATCGTCCCAAAAATTAAAAAGAGGATTATCATCATCCGAAAAAGCATCCATATCAATATCGACTAATTCATTGTCAATGATATCATGCACAATTTGGTCTGGATATGCTTCTTCTGCTTCTGAAACAATGTCTTTAAATATTACAGGAGTATTTTTGAGAATATGTTTTCCGCACATCTCGGACATTTTAGATTGTATTGCGCTGTCCTGCGTTAAACGAATAAAAGAATCTATATATACGCTTATAGTCTCTAAGTATTTTAAATCGGTTATTCCGTCTACGGTTATTAGCAATGGCGGAGATTTACCAAGCGTGGTGTGTTCTTTATACAATTCTAGCGTGGTTTTGAATCCCGGATTCGGTTTTAATTCGGCTTTTCGTTTGCCTACGTCTTGAATAATTTGTTCTTCGCTGGATAATTTAGCAAATAGCTCGAGAATGCTTTGGTCCGTCATTTTGAAGTTTTCAATCAGACCTGTTTTGATTTCGGACATCGATAATCCGTTTTTCTGCTGGTCGATGACAAATGCTTCTTGGCTCGTAGAATTCACAAAATTTGCAACTCGTTTCAGACGCATTACGATGCCTTTGCTCAGTTTTTTCGATTCGACGCTAAAAATACTAGAAACACAATTCATGATGTTATCAAATGTGATGTCTTTCTGAATTTTAATAATGGATTGCATTTTCAATTGCTTAATCTCTACATTATCGCTGATTATCGTATCGAATTCGTGAATGGTGTATCCATTTTGTTGTAAAAATGATTTGACAATTCTGATAATAATATTTGCGGAATTTTGGAAAATTGTATTGATGAGAGAAATATCTTGTATGATTTCGCCAAAGTCGCAACTAATAAAAATATTTCCATTGTCTTCGAAATCGCATATGACGTTGTATGTTTTATATTTAATGTATACAGAGACGGATTTTGTCTTTGCGATAGACCTTTGTAATTTGAATATTTCTGCTTTGTCTAAGTATGGAATTTTTTTGCCGTCTGAAGTGGTTTTGTCTGCATATAGTCTATAAATTCTCTCTTGTTTTGTAGCAGAATTGTATTTTATGAGAGGATTCAATTCGTCGGCATGGATTAATTTGAATATAACATCCAATGGTACTTTATATACGTATTTTGGTTTTAAAAGTATTTTAATCTGTTTAATACCGTATTGGATATAAGACAATTCGCTTGTTCTCGATTCGTATAGTTTATAAAACATGTCAATATTTAGCATGTCAGCGGTTGTTTTTTCGTTGTCAAATGATTTGTTTTTTTGAATAAGAAGTTGGCGATTTGTTTGTAATTCATGAAGATTTGTGATTTTATTTTCAAACAAAAAAGGGAAATACAATTTCAACGTGGTATCTGCGGGGAGATGCGCGGTTTCCCTGAGAACATTCTCCGCGAGACATACGTAAATGGTATTTTCATAAATGTTTCCTGAATTTAAAATGAGGTCGTTATTGAGAGTTGTCAGGAGTTTATGAGAGCTTTTTTCAATAAAATCGTCGTATTTGGAAACCATAAAAGGATTAATACAGAACTGGTATTCGTTTGTAACTGCAAAAAATTTCTGTCCAATACATCGATGCATGAGAGAACGTTTTTCGTCGATTTGTAATTTTAAAATATCGTCAAAAGTATATATTTCTTTATCTTCCAATTCGCCAGAAAACCCCCATATGTTTTTCAAGAATTGCTCCATAACTACTCTCGTAAGTTTCAGCTTATTATTTTGCGTGAGGCTCTGATAAACAGAAGAGGCGTCTAATACTTCTTCTTTTAAATAAAACATATAAATCTCCTCGTGAGCAATTGTTCGATATTCTCTCATCAACTTCAATTTGACAATCCATATACTGTCGTCCAAATAAATACGCTGACTAGAGAAAGTCACTGGCACAGCGTTCGACTTTATATTTTTCAGTTCTCTTTGAGAGAAGAGGTCCTTAAATAAGGGATTCGCAGGGTCTTCTTCAAACAATTCCTCCAAATTTTCGTCGGATTCTCCATAAAAAACGGTTATGCGGTTGATTGAGGAGGTTTTATCTAATTCTACGACTTTATACATACTATAACTAATCAATTTATTTATAGTATTTTTACAAATCATAATATGGACTGTCATTGATGGTCATTCCACAGTAATTTTCAGGAGATTTTTTGTAGTTTACAGGGTCATAAATATTGGCGTCTTTCGCGTTTTCTAGGAGGAATTTAAAGTTCTGCCAGAATTCTTGTTTATGTCCGATTGACGTGGTGGTGATGTGGGATAATTCGTGAATAGCTACAAAGGTCAGCGTATTTATATCTATGAGAGCGGTACTGTGTTTCGTTTTGTTTAAACAGAATGCGATTTTTGCACCCTTGTTTTCGCTATATGCAGTGAGTTCGCTTGTTGGAAGAGTTTCGGTTATTTTGCTAGGATTGAATCCGGCGACTAACCGTTTAACGCGCTCGTCATCTGGGTGCGTTTTTTTCATATACTCTACAAGTTTTTTGCAGTTATCTGTGACAGTGGCGAGCAAATCCGCGGCTTCTTTTAATTTCTGTGGTTCACGGTCTCGAATACAATATTTGTTTCCGTCTTTGCTAGATATAATACATTTCAAATTCAACATTTCTGATTCAGAGTATATTTTAAAACAAACGATTAGGATAAATCCGACAAACAAATAAAAAAATATAGTTTCGGTTTGCATATAATCTACTACTGTTTTATTTAGTTAAAATAATTTATTGCAGACCTCCTGCGCCAATCTCCAAAGGCGGTCTAAGTAAATCGGGAGAGATGGTGCTTTGTTGCCAAGGGCCGACGTACGTCTGTGGGTTTGGCGGTTCTGAACGGATTTGCAAATTAGCATTGCGCAATGTTTGTCCAATCGTGTCAATGCCGATGTGATATCCTGCTTGAAGAAGATTGATATTTTGGAGTTCACCTTTTCCAGAAGGATTCAGTGCAGCCCATGACCCGCTACTTTTTGGGAGCAAATCACTGGGGTTTTGCATATTTGATGCGCCAGGGACAAGCATATCGGCGGTAGGAGACCCGGATACTTTTGCAAAAGTCTCATTTTGTCCTGCCGGGTCGGATGCTAATGGCGCAGAATTTTTGTATGCCCTTTGAGGAGAACTCTGCATAGGTTCAGACCCAAATGACCCTTTATTATTTAAGTAATTCATAAAATAATAAATTCCGGCAATAACTATTAGTCCCATTATTACAACGCCGACGGTATTTTCTTTCCACATTTTTTGCAAAGAACTCATTATATAAAATTGGTGATAAAAATATTTTGAGTAAAAATTAATTAAATTATCCTAAACATTCAAAGTGTTTAAATCTATGTCTTCTTCTTCGTCGTCGGATAAATCCGTCAACATATATGTTTGTTTTATATTCTTCGCCTCAAGTATTGCTATAATGGCATCGTCTTTTGCCTTTTTTGCCCGCTGTTTTGCTTCTTTATAGATTTTATAGTATACTTCGTTGGGTTTTTTCAAAGTTATCATGTCAGTACCGGTTAAAGAATTAATATCAACTTCACACAATTCCATTGACGAATTTTCTAAATCAATTGGTTCGGGGTCTTGTTTAAAAGGCGGTGGTGTAGGGGGAGTCATTGTAGGGGGCGTAGGGTCAACATCCAGAATATTAATATTCTCTTCTGGTCCGGTAAAGAGTTTGAAATTTGCTAAAGATTCGCATTTCTTATTTTTGCTTATTAAACACTTTTCAAATATTTTTTCTGTTTGTAAAATTTGCATCTGTTTGAGCTCTATTTCAATTTGAAAATTGCGGTTTGTGAATTTAATACCAAGTAATTCAATAATGGAGATATTTGAAGTGTTTTCGATAACAGCATCATATCCCACGACTTCATCTAATTCGTTATAAATTTTAGTATTGTTTCCAGTAGTAGTTCTGAGCAAATAGAATTTCCCAGATTTATACGGCTTTAAAGGTGTTGTGAAAGTAGATTCAATATCTGCTAACTCCAAATTTTCTGTGAACCATTCTTTCGATTTCCCGTGCAATAGCGCACAACATTTTGCTTCTAAATTTTCAATCCATGTTATGAAATTAGTATCCGTATTTTCAAACATCAAATCAACATGCATTTTTTTACCTGACTTCACAAACCCTTGTTTGGTACTGGCTGTAGGAGTTTCTATATAAAAAGGGGAGTCTTTATAGATAAATTTAGTAAAAAAAGCGTTTCCTTGAATACTTACTGGTTGTGCTAAATGTAATTTTTCAAAGTCAAAATCGGAATCCGGGTGTTGTATTTTATCCATAATACTTTGAATGCAGAAATTTAACTATAAGCACATACGCAAATTTTTTTATCGATGTGATTTACATGGATAAAAAATCATTGGTTCAAGAATGTTTAGATGTATTAAAGAGAGAATCTATTCAAATTGAGATTAGAAAACTTTTCACTGGGATTATTAATATTGTTTTTTTGGAAATACATCCATATTTTTATTTCTTGATTGTTTTTTTATTATTATTGTTTACAATAAATTTAGCAACATTTATTCTAATTCTAGTTTTTGTGCGTAATAAATAATTTCTCTTTATAAGTTATATAAATGGCAAAACGAAGAGGAACTAGAACACGACGCTTCAGAGGAGGAAATGGCGGTGCATCGGGTTATGTTACTGGTCTTGTAGGCGGTCTTAATCAACAAATGGCGGGGTCTGAACACGGCAGTTTAACTACATTATCTGGCCAAAACATTACGGGTGCTCCAGCACCTTCGTCTATTAATTACAGTCTTATTGGAGGCAGACGCCGAAAATCTAGACGCGGGCGCTCTAGAAAACAGCGCGGCGGATTTTGGGAATCAATGGTTGCGCAGGCAGCAGTGCCTCTGACTCTTTTTGGTCTTCAACAGAGTTTCCGAAGAAAGCGTCGTTAACATAAAAACCCGAGGACTGAAGCAATATATTTTCTTGTGAGAGAAATGTTATCGTATGCCGCCAACAAATTTTCCCGATAAATTTGTGAACGAATATAATCAAAATCTACATTATCAATATATTCATCTGGAATTGTATCCATTTTATACAATTCGAGGACAAACCGTGATTTGAAATTGTCTGTAAGAAACTCAATGAATGACGTCATTTTTTTCACATCGGAATAAATATATGCATAATTGTCAAAAGTCTTCTTAGAAGCAGAGGAAGAGTCGAGGATTCTTCTTGTTCCAAATATGTAATATTGCTGTTCCGTCGTGTCAAACAAAATAAACATGTTGTGGTCAACAGTTCCCTCGTGAATTTCTTTTAACGCTAATACTTGCATCGTATTAGTATTAATCATAGTGTCTTTATATCATATTTTTGATAATTTAGCCAAAAATTTAGCCATTAATTTTTTTGAATAATTTTGTTTTGATTTTTTCCGGCGAGTACGTTTGCCACCGATGGTTGTTTTTTGGGGCGGCACTTGAGGTTGCTCTTCTTCTTGCAACGGAACTTCTTCTTCTTCGCCAAGTCCTTGTCCAATCGCTTTTTCTTGTTCTTGTCCTTGCTCTTGTCCTTGATTTTCAGTAGGTACTTGGAAAGGCTCGGTATAAGGGGGTGGTTGTGGTTGGCTTGGCTCGGGGGGTGCCTGATAATCCGGTATAGGAGTTTGCTGAATTGGGGAAGTAATAGGAGGAGGTCCGCTAGTCTCCTTTGGTTTAGTTGAAAAAGGATTCAAATTGCTAAAATCAAACATGGATTTCTCTTTCTCTTTTTCTTCTGTTGCAGGTATTGGTAATTTGGAGGATTCTCTCAATGCTTCAACATTTTCATTTGTTTGATTAATTTTTGTTTCTACTTTAAATAATGACTGTTGCAAATTTTCGAGAGTTTGTCTAATTTGGTCTGTAATGGCAATTGATTGCTCATTATTATTTTCGTCTAAAGGTCGAGGTTCGCTTAATATTTTAGTAGAAGAAGAAGTAGAAGAAGAATCGCTATAACAATAATTATATAAAATAAACGGAGTCGCGATGAGAATAGATGCTATAGCAACTCCTACATATAAATTTGGTTTATTCATAAGTAAAGGGATTGAAGAATTATGTGTATCTTCATCATTATCTCCGTGGTCTGACATAACTTTATATTATATAATATTATTAAATTAAAAACTAAAACAATAGTATATTATGTCGTTTGATTTCACCGGAGGACACGCTTTTCATACGCACGGAGGAAATATTATTGGCGGAGGATACGCAATTAAAACAAATTCTAGCAAAGCATCTGGAAAGAAAAAAGTATCGGACAATTTTGAAAATTATGTTATTCCTATCGGCTTGTCTAATAATATATTAGAAGTAGACAATCCATTACAAGTAGAAAAATATATCGAATCGGGTCCTGTTCCAGAAAGCTTATATGATAAGTTATTGAACATTGTCAATATTGAGCATAAAGAAGAAGAGGAAAAAGAAAAAGATAAAGATGAAAACGATAAAGAACAAGAAGATAAAGATAAAGAAAAATATAAAGATAAAGAAGAGGAAAAGCCCGTGAAAAAGTTATTAAACAAAACAAAACCAGTTAAAAAATCGAAACAAAAGAAAACAAAGAAACGTCGCAGTTAAAATTTATTCCATCTGTTATGATTAAACGGAGAGATTAATATTTCATCCTTTTTATCTTTCAGTCGTTGCAGTTTTTTCTCTAGTTCAATATCTTTTTGAGATTTTGGATATATTGCGCTGGTTGCCATTAAATCGGCTTCTTCGTCCGTCATTTTAGGTTTTTTCCCAAAACAATTTACCCCGAATTTCACATTGGGATTTGCTATAAAACCGCCATTTACACCAGGTCTCCCGCAATCTTGTTGATGACCCTCGATTTTTTGCAATTTATTATAAGTAGATTTTTGTGTTGGAAAGAGAGCAAGCTGTTTATCTGACCATCCATAATTGCACCAATCAGCACCGCTATTATAGGATTGTTCTACTTCGTCATAGGTAGCCAATCTCGCATTATATGCTTTGCATAACATATTAGATTCGTCGTACGTGTAGTAGTTTCCGGGGATATTAAATACTTCGTTCGTACTGACAGGAATAGGAAGAGGTGGAGGAGGCATTAGAGCAGGGGCGCTCGTAAAAAAATTGCTAAAATATAGCAAAGATATAATAATGCCTATTATAATAATCATAATAAAATAGCACGTGTTATTTGTGCTATCTGCTTCGTTTGACATGTAAAAAAATAGAACTACATATACTAATATTATCCCAATGAAAATAGGATTTGTGAATACATTTGCAACGTAAGATACATCCATATATTTACATGAGTTTTTTTCTATAAAATAAACAATATGCTTTTGACGAAACTATGTCTTCGACTCTTGTCACTTCGGATATATGCGTGTCATTAAAGTGATACCACTTACCATTTGCATTTTTCACAATCGCCGTATAGTGTCCTCCGTAAACATTTCCGGAATGATTGCATACTCCATACAAATCATAGACATACTTTTCTTTCCCGTATCCGACTACATATTTTGACAAAGTTAAATCATCTAAAGGGAATGTTATCAAAGATTGATTTTTAATATTTTTATTATTAAATCTTTTAAGACCAATCACTAATACATCAGGAAAACTCCAGTACATTATTTTCTTGCAAACATCTTGTTTAAGACCTGTGGCCTCATTAAACCATGCGCAATCTCCTTCCATTCTCTCTCCTTCAACATAGAAATCAAAACAATTTATCAAGTCCGGTGTTTTTGTATTTGTGGGTATTGGCAAATCAATCATGAAAAAAGGCTCGGGAGTGGAAGACAATACCGCTCCAGCATCGTCTGTTATTTGCGAAACATGTATCCCATAAAACATTTTCCATATCTCGGAATAATCTTTTGAATACATTGCCGAGACCATGTCATAACATTTTTTGGCTAATTTGTCAATTTCAGTATCCGTTGTCCCTGCAATGGATACTGTAACTTCTCTCGATAAACTATTATGAAAACTGTCAATGACAAAGAGTAAAAATTCTGGCAAATCGTTTTGACTAAATCCTGTTAACACCTCTACATTTTTTACTCTTGCTAAATTGTGAATTGTTTTGACAAATTTACCAGGAGAGATTGTGCAATTTTGACTCCACATCAATTTTCTCAAATTATCCCATTCTACTAATAAAATAGAATCGTGTATTTTATTCAGCCGCGATTGATAATCTCTATCCAACAGCTCATTCAGTTCATATGTATGAGAGAGAACTTGAATACATGAGTTTATAAAGCATGTATTCCCAATATTGGCGAGACCCGATAATCCTCTATCTGCGTATTTCGAATACATTCTACAGTATTAAATATAAATTAATGTTTCTAAATAAAAAATGAACTTATGTCTATTTTTTGAAAAATTTCAACAACGATTGATTTCCAGATTTTGTATTATTTGTCTCTCTTAGAAACTCGTCAAACAATAGAATTTTTACTTCCGCATTTTTCAGTTTTGTTATCTTGTCCTCTTTTTTTTCAGCATCCAAGTCGGATGACATGACAGTTCCAATTTCTTTTTTGAATCGAGCAATCTTTGGCACTTTTTTCTGTTCTATCCACATCTTTTCCAATACTAATGCAAATACTTGTTGAACTGGCTTCATAATTTGATTTGTAATGTAGAATGAAAAGTCGAGTTTCATTCCGTTTTCAATAATAAATACGGGAGTCTCTATTTTCTCTCCTTGGAGCGCTTTCTTATTCGCATTGCAAATATATGCAAATGAAATTCTGTCGCCAGGACCCGGTTTGTTTCCTGGGTCTCTTTCCGTAATTCTGTCCGCCAATACTTTGTGAGCAATTTGCTGAGGATTTTTGTAGCCACTCCGCAAAGATTTTGTAATGATTAATTTTTCCAAAGGACAATTGCCTTCAACAATATCTCTGAGACAATGTTTCAAAAACGCCACGGCTTTTCCAATGTCCTGTTCTTTCATCAATATATCAATAATGCCTCCATAGATGTCTTTCACGATGGGCGCGTTGTCTCTGCGTTTCAACACGATTCCCATCTCTTTGCGTTTGCATTTCTTCGGGTCGGTTTCATAAAGCATACCTACATATCTCTTTTTAGAGAGAAGACAGAAAGGCATGAACGTCTTCTCGTATTCCAAATCATGTGGCGCCTTCAAACAACTCGATGCCAAATGTCCTGCCTCTTGTGCCAACTCGATAGTAATTTCGAGGGCTTTCTCTCCCCTGATTTTCTCTCCTGTAATTGTTTCCAGATTGAAAGTAAAGAACACCGAATCAGTGTCTCCATAAATATATTCTGCTTTTGTCCTGACTGGTCCATATTTTGTAGTTTCGCATATTTTATCTCCGTAACATTCTTCAATAACTCTTTTTGCATATAGTAAGAGCATTCTTCCAGTGGCCGTTGTCGATGCCGCGATGTCCTTCTCGTAAAATGTGCTGGTCTTTGCTCCGCATTGTCCATAAAGAGAATTCGCTGTGAGCTTGTAAGCAAGTTGGCGTTTGTCCAATACGTTTTTCATGAATTCGTCTGTTTGTTGTGGGATGAGTTTCCTCGTTTTCTTTCTGGCTGTCAATAGCTCTTCCAAAATAGATGGCATAATAGCCCGTGTACCGACGGGAAATTGCGCGAAGCGACAGAGTTTGCAACCGCTTTTCACTTTTTCGGCGGCGGATGATGCGGATTTTCTCACGTATTTAAAAGTATCGTACGTAATATCTACATAATTATAATTTGGTAAATTATCGTAAATAAATTCTCCTACTGCATTTTTCTCTCCCCATTCTGAAATCAATTCTCCTGCGAGGTTGAATTCTTTTGTCCAAACTTTGCTGTCGTGTGATAAATTTTCACTCAACATAGATGAAGGATAGAGAGAAGCGTAGTCGACGCATGCAACTGGGTTGTCCAAATACAAATCGCATTTAGGGTCAAGCACGATAGCCCCTTCATATCCGTCGTCGCCAATTCCCTTTTCAATTACAGGCAAAAGCGTATTCTTTTCTCGACATTTTTTTGCCACATAGCTGGTGAGTTTAATGCCTTGTCCCCGTAAAATAAGGAAACTGATAGGAACGCTGCATATTTTCGACATTTCGACAAATCCAGTGATAACGTCGACTTTATTCGCAATATATTGAACAAGATTGCAATCCTGAATACAATATTTCGCGATGACTGCGCGGTCGTCGTCTGAGCCATTGGTCATTCTGAAAATATCTTTCGGCGTGACATCGTCTTTGGCCAAACACCACCGAATCTTTTTCACAGAACCAATCAAGCCATGGATATTGCCGTTCACAGTAAATTTCCCGCTGGATTTATCTACAGTAATAACTTTAAATTTCTCTCCTGAATTGAAATAATCTACTGTGTGGCCAATAATTTCAAAATGAATAAAACTGTCTTTAATAAGCCCTGTCAAATTTCCGCTGCAAATCTCAAAGAGACCTCCTTCATCTAATATAGTCATAGTTTTAACGTAATCTCCGATGAAATGACCGGCGACGTAATCAAGTTTATATGATGTGAGATTTTCTTCTTTTCTAAAGAAATTATACATGTCAATTTGAAGGATTCCTGGAGTTTTCGCGTATTTGAAATCGTGTTGTCCGCTTGCTAACACGACACTGCTTTCTTCGAGAGAATATTCACCGGTCTCTTTGTCTTTATTCCCGCAAATCTCGCCAATGTTTCTGGATAATTGCAGGAACTCTTCGACACAACCAGTTTCTTTTGACCTTTGAAACATGAATTCATAATCAAAGCCAAATATATTGTATCCGATAATAATATCAGGTTTCTCTCTTTGAATCAATTCCGTCCAAGCGACCAATACTTCTTGTTCAGTCCGGTAACATTCTATTTCCACGTTTTCAACAGGACTGCATCCATTGAGAACAACGCAGTGATTTAAATAAGGGTCTGGTTCTCCGTATCGCAAAAACGTTGACCCAATAAATGTCACTGTATCCCCGTGAAGTTTCGGTAGAACCCTCGATATCCCTTCTTCTTCATTGCCGTCAAAGAGATTATTC
>Ga0247722_10000109_pt1 | contig 48577 bp, 37 predicted proteins | sample MSEWelMarce3H_FC_FD_189094 | JGI IMG/M metagenome (GOLD analysis project Ga0247722, IMG submission 189094) | Subsurface sediment microbial communities from gas well in West Virginia, United States - MSEEL Well Study Marcellus 3H_FC | ecosystem: Environmental > Terrestrial > Deep subsurface >... | reverse complement strand
AAACAAGGCTTCGATATCAAAAATGACGAAAAACATGGCTATTAAATAGAATTTGGCAGAAAACCGTAACCGTGCGCCACCTGCTGGCACAATCCCCGATTCAAATGGCTCGTTGGTGGCACGTCCTTTAGCTCTGCCGCCCAACCATACAGGTACGGCCAACATAAAAATACAAATAAAGACAATACCAAAAATATAAATGGCAAACGACCAGTTATGCGCCATTGCATCAACAGGGGACATGCAGGGAACTCCTAGCACTCAACGCGGGGGAATTGACAGATTGATATGTAAACAACGATAAAGTTCTGTTACATACAATTACAGTTATTGTACTACACTTGGCATTATTTTTACTAGATGAACAAATTAGAGATTTCGCAAACACACTGACATATTAAAAGCTGGTCATTTTAGCCTTAAACCAACAACCAGCCTCTAGATTTAGGACTCACACGTTTATTTCGGTGAAATACGTATGTCCTATCTATATTGCACAATGGCTAACAACATCACATAATAAAACTGCTCAGTTAGGGCAATCATCTAATAACCAGAGGGAAACACCATGCGTAAACTCGCTTTAAATTTAGCCATAGCCACACTGACCACTAGCCCTATTTTATCATTTGCCGATATTTACGATGCGCGTGCTATGGCGCGTGGCGGTGTTGGCTTAACGATGGGTGAATATAATCAATCACTAAAAAATCCTGCTTTATTAGCCACATTTGATGAAAAAGACGATTTTAGTTTTGGTCTAAATGTTGGCGTCTTTGCCTCCGACAAAGACGGAATGCTTGAAGCAGCAGACGATGTTCAAACCGCCATTGATGATCTGGAACGTGGGACAGGCAGTGCTTCTGCTGTGAATCAGCAACTCAAAGATTTAGATAATAAAATGGCTTTGGTTGATGTGGGAGGATCAGTGCTGATGGCGATTCCTAATCAACATATTCCTTTAGCGTTAATGGCCAAAAACACATTATCGTTTGGCACAGTATTTGACTATGCACCCACAGATGCTGTGCAACTCAGCACCTGTACCAATTTGGGTTGTAATTTAAACAACTTAAACTCTTCAATCAATGCTTCCGCCGTTGGTATTACCGAAGTTGGCTTAATGTTTGCCAAATCGCTTGAAATCGGTTTAGACGTAGGTGCAACACTTAAAGGGCAACAAATTGACCTGATTGCTTATAACGCCACAATCTCTCAATTTGACACTGATGATATTAGCGACAGCAATAAGTTAGAAACGCATAATCATGTGAATGTTGACTTGGGTGCTTTAATGCGTTTTGGTGAAAACAAACAATTTAGTGTGGCTGCCACCATCGAAAACGCAATTGCCAAAACCTTTGATGGAACAAAAGTAGGTGGTGTGGTGACTGAATATGAACTTGCTCCAATTGTAACAACCGCCGTTGGCTACAGTAGCACCTATTTTAAAATTGAAGCGAATACCGACCTGACTGCGCGCAAAAGTTTTGACAAGTTACTCGAAACACAATTTAGTCGTGTGGGTGTAGAGTTTTCGGCAGGTCGTCATTTACATTTACGCGCTGGCTATCGTACCGATATGAAAGATAATGTCTCTGATGTGATTAGCGCAGGTTTGGGCATTACACCCTTTGACCGCTTAAATATCGACCTTTCCGCTATGAAAGGCGATGGCGATACTTATGGTGTGAGCTTGCAACTTGGCTTTAAAATTTAAGGCTCTATCCCTCTCCCAAAGAGAAAGCTTTGGGGTGAGGGCTAAATTAAAACGTCAGACTGTACTAGCAACTCTTGAATACGATGGTAGCTTTTTTCTTTTTTGACTAAATCAAACAGTAACTTAGCTTGCGGCCATGCTTGGCTTAACATCGCCAACCATTGTTTGTAGCGGCCAACTGCACCATGTTCTGTCCATTTAATGCCACTATCAGCAAAAGCAGGATGTGCCAGTGCATGACGCATATCGCTCAAAAACATTAATTGCCATTGCACCAACTCAGGCCACGACAAGGCTGCGGCTTGGGTTTTTAATTGCCTTACTAATTGAGGATTGATAACTGCTGCACGGCCAATCATTATATCTGTACAGCTAGAATCACGCTGGCATTGAGCGGCACTGGCGATTGAGTCAATATCACCGTTAGCAATCACAGGCAACTTGACCATTTGGCGAATTTTTGCCAATTCATACCAATGGGCAGGTGGCCGATAACCATCAGCTTTAGTTCGAGCATGTACCGTTAGCCAATTCGCTCCTGCGCTTTCAATAGCCAAGGCATTATCTATCATTCGTAAACGGTCATTAAAACCTAAACGCATTTTGGCACTGACGGGAATATGACGCGGCACAGCGTGACGCACCGCCGCTACAATCTGATAAATGGTGTCAGGCTCGTCTAACAAAACCGCCCCACCGCGATGCTGATTAACCGATTTGGCAGGGCAACCAAAGTTAAGGTCTATTGCGGGCGCACCTAATTCGGCAACACGCTGGGCATTTTCGGCTAATACTTGCGGCTCGCTACCTAATAATTGCACATGCACGGGTGTACCGTTGGCGGTTTTACCTGCTTGCAACAACTCAGGACAAGAGTGATAAAACACTTTGGTGGGTAATAACTGATTGGTAATACGAATAAATTCGGTGACGCACCAGTCGTAACCTTGCTCACCTGCGATTTGCGTCAAAATATGGCGCATATGTACATCAGTGAGACCTTCCATCGGCGCGAGGATGATTTTCATAATCAATAACGAATAAAAGTCTGATTATACGTTATTTTTTACCATGCTCCTTATCCCATTTTTTTGTTTATCTTCGTTAATAAAATCAGTGCCGTAGCCCGTTTAGATCATCGCGGAATACGGGGATAAATATATTAAAAACAATGTGTTAGCAAATAACAAGCGAGTAAATGAGCAATAAACATTTTACCTTCCTGCTACCACAGCAACCATTTCTGCGGTGGTGATTGCCCACCATGCACCTTGACTTTGACCTAATTCGGCTTGCCAATACCAACTCGAGGTATCCGTAAATACGTTTCCCTGATTATCTACAATCCGCTCACAAACTCTTAAAGTTAGCCCTTGCTTAGTGGCATAAAAACACCGCCACAAGCGTTGTTGGGCATCATACTCTAATTGTTCACGTTTAATAACATAACCCAAGCCCTTATAACAATCACTCGCAGGATGTAACATTCGAGTAGCTTGCTGCACATAACGTAAAACAATAGTGCGTTGACCATCACTAAAACGGCCAATATGTCCTGCAAAATTAGCCGCAAATCGACTTTCAACCCGAGACAATGCTAACGGCTGCAAGGCTCTACCATCCCAATGTTGCGGCCATTCAATATGTTTGTTCGCGGTTTGTGGCGTAGTATTGGTCTTAGACCATGATATTGTACCAGATACAAACATCATCCCCATCACACAAGGAAGTAACCACGCAGGACTAGCCATCAATATAGTTTTGTCTGATAAGGTCAACACGCGATGGCGTGTTAATAGCCACCCAACACATAGACAAATAACGACTAAAACGACCAAGCCAATCGTTTGATGCGCTACATCACTTAAACCTTTTGGCCTGATTTCTAAAACAACCAACCATGTATTACGTCCAATATTGCCCAATAACACTAAGACACCCAATAATGGCCAGCAACGCAAAAAAACTTTATCAGGTAATCGCTGATATAATGCAATGACACACGCAAAAAAATAGACCATCCATGCTAACTGCACCCCCGAACAAGGGGCATCAACTATCACTAATTGACTATTGATTTGCAAACTCGTCCCAACACGTTCTACCTCATTACCCATCAGTCGTAATAACCAAGTACTGCATTGAGCAGTCATCACCCGCAAAGGAAAACCCGCATAAAACTGTAATGATGACAGTAATGGCAAACTTAATATCGCCAACCCACAAATTGGCAAACGTGGCGTATTTTGTGGCAAAAAAGCAATTAACATCGTTGATATTGCTAAAATGGCGCATAACGAAGAAAGTAACGGCGGCCAGATTAACCAAGCAGCACAAGCGACCATCTGTAAAACGATAGCAACGATTAAATAAGCAGTTTTAGGTGTTTGCCAAGTCTTGGGTTGTATGAACAACAGTACACATAAAGCGAAGATTGCCACTATGCCTAAAGGTTGGTCAGAGCCATCTTGCATTCGCTGCACAACCCATTGGCTATGTGGCCATAACGCAATGAGCTGGAGTACAAGACAAAGTATCAGTGCGTTTTTAGGAGTGGATAAACTTTTCATAGTCAAAATCTCAGGACCTAGGCATTTCACCGAAAGCCTGTGTTGAGCGAGGTCGAAATTAGCGGGTTTTCACCCCCTCAGTCCTTAATAAGGAGGGATGCCGAAGGCAGGGGGGGGAAGCGATAACCGCATAAGTTCTAAACTTGAGTCCTGACTCTTTTAAGTCCCCTAAACTTCATCACACCTAACATCAACAACATTAAGACTAAGGCGATCCATGTATTTGGCTCAGGTGTTGAGGGAATTGTCGAACCAACCGCTAAATTGCTTACACCTTCGGGCAAAGGCAACGGTTGTGTGACAGTATCACTGTCTTGGGGATTCGCATTACGCACCACTTCGTCAACCGCAACAAAACTGGTATAACGCGATAACAAACCATACTCCAAGGCTAAATCGGTAATTTGTTGTTTATAAGAACCATTTCCTTCTAAGGCTTCTTGGTCTGATAATTCGGCTATTTTTTGTCTAGCCCACAACAAACGTAAAGCACTATTATCAATACTATCCTGACTATTGGCAGAGACTTGTTGTTGGTACGCACCTTCGGTACTACGACCTGTAACCAGTAAATTAGCGATTACTGCTTTATCATTTTGACTACGCCATTTACCCATCACCATGACAGGACGACCAGCTAAGACATCAGCTAATACAGCAGGTTGAATATCATAAGTCTCTACACCTGTTATTTTGGCTGCTACTTGAGTTAAAACAGGCGCATTTATCATCTTGCGTAAATGTTCGGCCTGCTCATCTGCTTCTTCGGGTTTGGTCACAATAAATGGCTCACCTTGCCCTGCTCGTGCCATACCTTCAATGAGTACGCGATTGACACTACTGCCAATACCAAAGGCAAAGACATTCGCTTGATGTAATTGTTGGCGAATCAATTTGAACACTTCATCTTCCACTGTGACATAACCATCAGTGATAACAATGACACTACGCGACACATCGGGTTCTTTAAAGAGTTGCGTAATTTGCCGTAAAGCAGGAACAATTTCGGTGCTACCACCGCCTTGTTGCTCATCAATGGTTTCGATAGCTCGTTGAATGTTACTATTCGTTGCAGGTAAAGACTGTGGAGCCAACATAGTGCTATTACCTGAAAATAGCATCACATTAAACGTGTCTGTTGTACGCAAGCCGCCAATTAAATTGCGTAATAACTGTTTAGTTATATCAAGGGGATAACCTTGCATTGAGCCAGATACATCAACCACAAAAATATAATCGCGGGGCTGAATTTGCGGATTGGCAATCTGTTTTGGTGGCTCAATCATACCTAAAAAGAAGTTTTCCTCTTTACCTCGATATAACAATAAGCCTGATTGAATTTTTTCGCCTGCCAAACGATAACGCAACACAAAATCACGGTTGTTATTTACAATTTGGCTATCACCTAACATGACAGACACATGTTTTGTGCCTAAACCATCACTGCGTAAAGCATGTGAAGGCGAAGACACCATTTGTACAGGAATCGGGCTATCCATCGTCACGTTAATTTTAAAAGGGCTAGTTGAAGCAACACCTTGAGGCAAGGTGGGATTACTCACCCATTTTTCGGCAGCCGCACTACTTTGTGGACTGTTATAACGTGGGCCAACCACAGTTGGAAAGACAAAACTGTACAACATATCTCTGGGCGTTAACAATTCGGTATAACGTAACTCCACTACCACTTCATCGTTGGGTAAAATGTTGGCAACATTCATTTCAAACACGTTTGGTCGCTGTTGTTCTAATAAAGCGGCGGTTTTTCCTTGGGCTTTTGCGGTTTCGTATTCTTGTTTAGCCTGTTGTTTTTCACGTAAACGCGCTGACAACACACGATCTTGCAAACGCACATTCATCGCATAAACCGCAGATTGACTGGAACTAGGAAACACATAACGTGCCTCAATGGTACGTTTACCTTCGTTACGATACACCTGTTTAATAGTGACATCGGCAATCATGCCCACAATGTGTACATCAACATGGGTTGATTTGAGCGGTAAACGGTCGGTGGCCGAGTCGTTACTATTGACAAAAAAATAAGGGCTTTCGGTGGCAACTGCTTCGGAGTCATCAGCATGAACCCAAGCAGCACAAAGCATTAATAAAACATACGCGATGATTAAGTCACAGATGATGGTGGTGTAGCAGTAATTTAGACGAGCAAACATGGCAAGCTCCTTGTTAGATTTAGCTTGCCTCAGCCTATAAAAAGCCTTTGAAGATTAAGTGCGGATTAAGTGAAGTTTGGGTGAAGATTAAACCCAACTACTTTTTACCGTGCTCCTCATCCCATTTTTTTTGTCTATCTTCGTTAATAAAATCAGGAAACCATTTTACTTGAGGAAAAAATAACACCCGCACCAATGCCACCAACATCCATAAATAACAGGCACTAAACACAAAACCACACCACCATGTCACATACTCAAAATGGGGCGACACATATTTAATACCCCACCATGACATGACATCAGTTAAAGAAGCCGCCAACCCTAAAGGAAAAATCCATTGATAAATTTTTAGACGATTAAAATGTAAAGAAAATGGAATGCCAATAATAAAAAAACTGGTGGTAAAACCAAATAAATGGGCATGAGTAAAAGCAATCAATTTGCCAACACCCATTTGAGCAAAATAGGCCTCAGCACTGCCATGCAAACCCATTTGATAATGCGCTTCTAAACCGCCAAAAAAGAAAGCTATACCAAACAAAATCACAGCCATACCAATACCCCGTTGCGCAGCGACAGGCAGACTATGTAAATCAAAACTCATATCAGTTTCTTTAAAAGGAATTAACCATTTCACTATCAAACAAAAAGCAAAAAAGAACGCTAATAACGCAGCAGGTGCGCCATACAACAGCCAATCGGGTTTAGGCTCAGGCGTATGTACTAACGCCGCTTCGGGAATAGGCTGGTCACTAAAAAAGTTAATATCAGGCTCTGCACCCCATGCCCACGCACTGCAAAAACAGAGACACAACGCCAATAAACGCCACATCATTAAGCTCCTTTTAAGCGTACATAGAGTAAAACGCCTGCATTTTTTACCGCTTGGTTAATCGCTCCATCAAGGTCTTTGGTGGTGGAAGCAGGTACACTTTGCGCGCCTAATCCGACTAATTTGCTATAGACAGCACTGTTTTTGGCGGCAGCAACATCTTTAGCGTTCATGACTTTAATTTGACTAATTTTGAGTTGTTTATCGGTTGCCATCAGTAAAAAGAAAGTTTTACCCTGATATTGCACAGGAAAAATCAAAGCAGTCCCTGCGGGGCGTTGATTTTCGACAGGGATATAAATGGTGTTTTCATCGGCGGCACTCAAGGCTGCGCCCATGGTTTTGGCAGTAGCAATATCAGCAGGAGTTAAAACGGCATCTTTGGGTAACCATGAACGAATACTGGGAAATAAGGCTTGTACTTCTTTAGGAATCAAACTGGCCATATCAAGCCAATTGCCTAGTTTAGTAGGTGTAGAGTTTTTGTCGGCAGGATTCGCTTTGGCTTGTGCTTCTACAGCGTTAGTTATGCCATCAGCATCACTATCAAGAGCCGCGATTTTACTTAAAGCCGCCAAATTTTTACCGTTATCTTTAAAGGCTTTGCCATAATTATTTAGCGGTGTACCGCCACCTTCACTATGACAGACATGACAAGACGGCATATAGCCATATTGTTGTTTGTAGTAACGGGCAAATGCGGGCATGGCATGGGCAGGAATGATATTTAATATCAATAAGCTACATATCAATAGTAGTTTTTTTATACGCATTATTATTATCCTCAAAAATCAAACAAACTCGGCACAGTATCGCGCATTTGTTGGCGGGCTTGCTGCCCTGCTGTTCCCATTTGTTGTAACTTATGATACTGAATCGCATCACGCGGCGGCATCAGTTTACTGGCTTTATCTGTTCCCTCATACCGCTCCCAATCTAAAGCATCACGAATTTCTTTTTTGGCTTGGATATTGGCTAATACCTCATCTTCATTAGCCCCTGCCATAAAATTAAGGCGTTGAGCAGGATTACCTCGATGACAAGCAAAACAATAATCAGCAAAAGCCTGTAGTTGCTTGTGTTTGTTAATCACTAACGGCGGCAATCCCGATACTTGTGGCGGAGACATTTCGCTGGTACTTAAACAACAAAAATTTTGCGGTTTGCCTAATAAAGCCTGCATCATTGCCACCCGCGAAAATGGTTTGGCGGCAAAAACCTCTGCGGGTAAAGCCTCCACTTTGGCCACTAATTTTTTAATATCATAGCCAGTTTGCGCGCCTAATGTTTTTAAATCTGCTTCGGTAAAAAAACTTGCTACACCATACACCCCATCAATATGATTGGCAGTTAAGGTAAATTTAGGGGCGCGAATCGTCAGTGGGTCTAGCTCTTGACGCAAGGGTGGTAACTTATCAAACTCGCTTAAATCCTCGTTGTCTTTTGCGCCTTCGCCCAATTTAATCTCACGAGTAACTAAAGAGCGCAACCAACCTTTAAAACCTTGTTTTTCACCAATCGGGTCGCGGTTGAGTAAATCGGATTCAGGCACAGCTATCCCCTCTTTAGGAAAGTGTTGCGCTTGTAATTTTTTTAAGGTTTGCGCCTCGGCACTATTAGCATCAAAGCCACCTGCATTATCGGCATATTGTAAAGCGAGCTTTAATAATTGCCGCCGACATTGATGACCGTCTTTACCACACCCATCTAACCACACACGCTGAGTGACATGATAAAAATTACCAACATCGGTTAATTGGTCAAAACGCTCGGAGTTGGCCAAAGGCTGTTGTAAGGCAATGCCTTGATAGGCTTGTTGATTACCACGCGCCGCAGCAATGGCGGCGGCGGTGCTTTGTTGGCCGTTGGTTTCGTTCCACGGACGTTGGGAAAAAATCGGGGTTGCCCCTTGATGACAGGTTAAACAAATCGCACGTTGCGCGTAAACAATACGCGGTACACAACCTTCACAATAATTTTGTACTAACTGAAACTCAAAACGTCCTGCCGCCTCGTTATAACTTAATACTTCTATTTCGTTGGCGTTTTCGACAAAACCTAAAAATAATTGGCCGCGTGTGGCCATACCTAAGCCTGTTTCGGTGTTGGCTTGGTCAAAATCGGCGGCGACAACAATACGCGGATGTTGATTGTCGGCTTGGCCTTTTAATAAAGAGCGGCCATTAGGAATTAGCAAACTGATTGGCGCAGCATTATTGGGGCTTTGGGTTTGTAATAGCGCAACTAATTTACTAAAGGGATATGGCAGGCCATCATTTTGGGCAATGATATGGTCAAATAATGAGCGCGTACCTGCTGGGGGCAAATCGGTCTGTGCAATAATTTGACTTGATAAATCGGTATTTTTGTGAGGATTTTGTTTAGCTAATTCGGTAATTGGAGGCGCACTTGGGGCATTAAATAAAACAACTGCGATGACAGCAATGATTGCTAAAACCAGAGTTATCCCAAGTATTGTTTTTTTCATAGCGGCTCTAAAAAATTATTATTTTTGATAAAGTCCCTCTCCTAGTTTAGGGGGGAGTATCTACACAATTATTTTGGACGTTAAAAGACTATAAAAATGAGAGCAAGTCCCCTCTTGAGAGGGGATTTAGGGGTGTGTTAAGACTAAAAATAGTGCTTTGCTATCTGTTTTAACCCACCCCTAGCCCCTCCGAGGAGGGGAATTTCATCGTTATAACCTCAACCCTGATATGGTCATTTAGGGCAACCACAAGGGTCGCCCCTACGACTTACATTAACTTCAAGAATTCACGTAAAGCACGTTTATCTTGTGGCGTTAAATCAACACCAAACTGATGGCCTTTATTTTCGACAGGGTCATCACACTTCATAAACAAGGGGCTATGCGGATTTGATGAAAAGGCATTAGCCACGGGTGTACCTTTGTGAAAGGTAATCAATTGTGGACCTTGACCATCTTCACGACCACTGGTTTTAGTGTCTTCAGTAAAAGTGGTGATTTTTTGCGGACGACTGGGTGACACGTTCGGGTTATCCGACATCATCAGCTCATCAAACGCCATTTCAAACTGTTTGATACGACCACTCAAGGTGTAATCTGGCGCACCATCAGGCAAGAAAGTGACTTCGCCAATCGCATTATTGTGCATAAATGGCGCAGTTGCCCACACCGACAATAACGAGATATTACGCATATAGCCCGAACCACCATCAATTTTACGCTCACCAAATGGTACACCACCAATCAACGGTAACACACGGTTAAACACCTGTTTGACCGTACCCGCCGCAGGACTATTTTTGAAGGTTTCTGAGGAAAACTCTTCCCAAATATGGCCTTGGTTATGGTTATCATGCAAAGCACGACAGACATTAGTCCCAATAATTCCAAAGGGAATACGTTCATCATTACCTAACCAGTCCTGACCAAATACTCCTTTATCGGCAAATTGTTTAGGACGAACCTGACCTTTTAAGTCTTTGGCAAAATACTTGGCCATAAACGCCGCATCTTTTTGCTTTTCGGCACTAATTTCATAACGCCAGTAATCTTCTTTACCAAAAATATGACCTTCATAAAACTTCGCTAAGGCATTTTTGTCGGCACGGATATTTTCGGGGGCAAATTTAGAACTATGGCAACTGGCACATTCACGCGCAAACACTTCTCGACCTTGTGGTACCACTTTTAAGTCAATGTAATGTTTGCCATCGGTGTTGTCTTTGTCTTTAGCTGCCAACAAATAAGTCGGGCCACCTGTAATCAAAAAGGCCGTTAAATCATCCATTTTACTATCAGCATAATTCCACGCATCACACTGATTAGCACATTGCATAATTCGCATCGGGCTTTGTTTGGTGCCGCGACCAATAAACTGACCGGGATAGGGAAAGTTGGGTGTCCAGCATTCTTCGGTACACATACCAATGTTGACATAGACCCGAATCAAAGCCAAATGTTCGCCCACAGAGTCTTCGCCGCCTTTTAAGACATGGCGGGTATTGGCGGTTTTGACTTCGCCTGTCACTGGGTCTTTCATCACATGCTCAAATAAGCGTTTGTTATGAAAGTCCATAATATTGTTTTGTGTACCCGGATTATGTTGCCAATCCGAAGCCACTAAAGAGGTATCAATCGTGCCTAAACGTCCTGCCAACACCGCTTGGTTGGCCAAATGGTTCATGGGAACACCTTGGAAAAACGCTAAAGGCTGACGAATATGTTGATTACCAATCGTTGCACTTAGATTTGTCCATTTGGGTTCATTGGGATTTTCAGGCGGATTCGTTGGGTCAAAACCAACGTGACATTGCACACACGGATGACCAATCACAAAACGCTTATTTTCTTTGATTTCGTTAGGGTCATAAGCAGCAGTTTGTGGGTCATAAATCACTTTGCCTGTGCTGTCTTTGATGGGGTCAGCATAGTATTTACGATAACCTAACACACCCGAGGAATGTGGGTCTTGGCATTTGTCATACCAGTTAGTTGATGCATCACCCTGCACACAATCAGGGTCATTAATTAAGCCCCATTTGCTAAAACGTTGAGCGCGAGTCCGTGTATCTAACCACGGATAATTCATGTTTTCTTTACCTACTACTCGTGCTTGCAATAGGGTATTTTCGTCTTGATTACCAAACGTGCCTTTAAACCACACATCACGACCACGCCGTACTTGTTCACGCATGGTGTTGGCTTTGGCAGAGTCTTTGACATCGGTAAATAAACCTAATACATAACGACAGCCTTCGGCATCATAGCCAGTCGGCTGCACTTCGGTACAAGGTGGCGGTACATACTGGGGAATCGGTTGATAAGTCCATGTGACAGGGTCGCCACGCTTATGGGTATCGGGAGATGTGCCTTCTTTCCATACTTTACGCGCCGCTAAGGTATCGTAAAAATGGGTATCAAACCATTCCGCACGTTGTTTCCAATACGGTGTACCTGTATAAACGCCCGTTCCCAATTTGCGGTCAACTAAATCTTGAATTGACACACTACGATTAGTTGAGCGATACGGCTCGTTAGAAACAGGCACTTGTCCTGTGGGTAAATCGTAAGGTGTTAAGGCAGGCACTTTAGGAATAGCAATTTTATCAGGAACAGGTGGCACTACAGGGGGTGCAGGCGGTAATGTGGCAAAATGTACTGCCGCAGAAACCACGCCTACGGCGGATACGGTTAATAAACCCCAAACTCTTTTTTTCATGTTAGCTCCTTGGCTGAGCGATTTTTCGGCAGTTTAACGCGATTATTTGCGTTAAACAACTGGTGCAAAAGCTCTAATTTTTGTTTTATTTTCAATTGATTATCTTTGTTTTTTTAGAGTAAAAGCTCTTATTGATTTTAGTGATATTTTGACGAGGATGTCGCCAATTGAGTCTCACTCTCTAGCCATTGTCGCCACACTGCCATTAACACCGCTAAAATGACAGGCCCTAAAAACAACCCTATCATACCAAAAGCACTTAAACCACCTAATACACCTAACATTACCACTAAAAATGGAATTTCGGTTGCGCCAGAAATGACTAAAGGACGGATAATGTTATCTATCCAGCTAATCACAAACGTTCCCCATGCCGCTAATGCTAATGCTTCGGCAGTATAACCTTGTGTTAACAACCAAATCGCCACACTCCCCCACGCAAAGGGTGTTCCAAAAGGAATCATCGCTACCACAGTTGTCACGACTGCCAAAAAAATCGGACTTTCCATGCCTACAACCATATACCCTATGCCTGCCAAAAAGCCTTGAGCCACCGCCGTTAAACCAATGCCATACACCACAGCGCGAGTCGTATCACCAATCGCTTTAATATAACCATGTACACGCTCACCAATCAGCACCGTTAAGCCCTGTTGGATTTGCTGCATAATGCGCTCACCATCACGATAAAAAAAGAATAACATAAACAAGGCAATAGCCATTTTACCGATGTTTTTGCCGATACTACCTGCCACTTGTGCCGCCGCACCAAAAGCAGTTTGAAAGCCACTTTGCATTTGCTCTTTAAACACATCGGGGTTTTTCATTAAGGTGTCTAGCAGTTTTTGTAATTCGGCTGCAAACGGTAAACTTTGCATAAATGACGGTAAGACTAATTTGTGCTGTTTGAGGGTATCTAATACCACATGATAAACATTGACGACTTCACTTTGCAGCATAACCACAGCGAACAATAACGGCACTACCAACAATAAAATTAAAGAACAGGTCATCATCAACGCAGCAAGATTATGGCGTTGTTTTAAACGTACCAACAATCGACTATAAATAGGCCATGTGACATAAGCCAAAATTCCTGCCCATGCCATGGGAATAATAAAAACCGCTAAGATGTTGTAGCCCAATAACAATAACAGGGTCAAAATCACCGCTAACAATAAGCGATGTAAGGTTAAGGTTTCAAAAGAAGACATAAAAATTTCCAAAAGCCAAAGCAATGCCAAATTACGCCGTGTAGTAAAAATTTATCGCGTAACTAGCAAGCAGAATATACCGTTGTCTTATCTCGTTGAAAAAATTGATGTATAGGCTATGTATTAAGAAATTGCAGCACAACTAACACGTTTTGCAAACATCATATGGTAAATGTAGTTATCAAGCAGGCGACGACTTTTGTCGCACACATTGCCTAAACCATGACTTTGCCCTTGAGCTTTCAAACCAAACTTATAATAATTCAACCACACTTAAAACAGATTAGGGATAAAAACGATGACAACATTGAAGCAAAATGCACCGTTATCTGACATCATTCAAAGTATTAATACATCAAAAGATGTCAGCTCTGAACTAGGTAATGTTTTAATCGTTATTTTCACAACACTTTTGAAAGACCTTAATACTCGTCTCCCTTACTATATACATCGGATAGGGGACATATTTATCCCCCTCTCCGAACATTTAAGCAACTATTCAGAGGAGTATTTTGTTCGTAGCGTTCAACTCCCTATGACTCTTATTGACTCCATTCAACGACAGCATCAGATTAACGAGCAGTTTATGCGCCAAATACGCTATCAGTTTTTGCGCTTAATGATTGCTCATCCATTATTTTCTAATATGAGCGTACAATTGGCTTTATCTCCAATATTAATAAAATTAGTACAATCTACGTTTTACATTGAGAAGCATGAAAAAGGAATACTGATTGTCTTATGGATGAAAAAGATAGCTGAAGCTCAATGCCAAAAACCACTCTCTGAGGACTTACTGCCAATAATTAAGCATTGTTTTATCGAACAAAACTTAGATAGTCTTTTTTTGTATAAAAAAGAACGTGACCGCGCACTAAAACTATTAGAAGCAATCACGTCACCACCAACTCCATTATATATATCCAAACTACCCATCGAAGTCATTGGTGAACAAACCGTTATTTCAGAAAAAATCTATGTGACTGCAACCGATTGGCCGCTTAAAATTGCCACCGATTTTAATGCCCTACCCAACGACACACAAAACCTATGGCGCGAAGTTTGGCAACACGCCGCCACTGCCACAACCGCTCAACCCTCAACAACATGGCTCAAGCAAGCCATCCCATTGGCTGAATCATTAAAACCCTCATTTAGCCCACAACTCAATCAATGGTTAACCACCATTTTGGCTGATGTTCCGCGCAAAGATGCGCCATTAAGTCAAAAAAATGCCCAATTAGTTCGCGGCTTATTGTGGTTTGCATGCTTGGGTGATGTTAAATACTTCACTAAACCTCTTAGCTCTTACGTTAAGTTTTTTTATCACAAAGTATCAGGGCTTGGGCCAAGATCAACGATTGTCGCCAATGCCGCATTATATAGTCTTGGTCAACAAGGCGTTTCGGGTGTCATTCAGTTATCCAAACTGCGCGACGAAGTCACCTATGCAACAGGTCAAAAAGCGATTGAAAATGCCCTGACAGAAGCAGCAAAAAAAGCAGGAATAGATAAACATAATTTAGAAGAAGTGGCAGTACCTGATTTTGGCTTTGACAATGTGGGTCACACCAAGATTAACATTGGTAATTATGAGGTTAACATCACCTTAGTTGGTGAAAAAACGGTGGATACCTGTTGGCTAAATGGCGAAAAATTGCTTAAATCTGCACCCAGCACACTCAAAACAACACACCCCACTGAGTTTAAATACCTTAAAGAACAACTGGATGAAATTAAAGACGTTTTAATTGGTCAAAATAAGCGTTTAGAGCAGTTTTATCTGAATCAACGGGCATGGGATTATAGTACTTGGCGCACACGTTTGATTGACCATCCCATCTTAGGTTGGTTTGGTCGTCGCCTAATCTGGACATTTCAACAGTCGAATCAAATTTGGCACGGCCTATGGTTGGATGGCAAGTTTGTTAATGCTGTTGGCGAAGCATTGCCCGAGATGAATGCGACAACACAGGTTCATTTATGGCATCCCACAGAAAGCGATGTCGCGGAAGTGAAAAACTGGCGTGACTATTTACTGTTAAAGCAAATTATGCAGCCGTTTAAGCAAGCATTTCGTGAGATTTACTTGTTAACACCTGCCGAAGAACAAACAAAAACCTACTCACGTCGATTCTATCAACATTTTTTAGCCCAAAAACCTTTTGCAGAATTATGCCTACAAGCAGGTTGGTCGTATCGTTTACAAAGCTCATGGCATCATCAACCGTATGCCACACGTTTTAGTGAGGCTTTTGGTATAGGCATAAAATTGGGGAATAACATTAGTGACTACGACCTTGAAAAAGGAATGATGGAGGTCTATGAATACATCATGCTCAATAATGTGCAGTTTTATGATGCTAAAGAGAATGAAATTGAACTAAAAGACGTGCCTGTTATCGTCTTTTCGGAGTTCATGCGTGATGTTGACCAATTTGTCGGCAAATGCTCCATTGGCATCAATGCCCCTGAACCCGATGAACGTACCGAAAGATATGAGGATTTTGGCGTATGGAATTACCGTCAATATTTAACTCAATCGTCGTTATCTGCGAGTGCCGTTGTCCGTAAACACGCGCTGGATGCTATCATCTCCAAGCTCAAAATAGCTCCTCTTTGCCAATTTGATGATAAATACTTAATCGTTAAAGGACAATTAAAAACCTATAAAATTCATTTAGGTAGCAGTAATATTCTGATGTTACCCAATGACTTATATCTTTGTATTGTTCCAGATATGAAACAACAAGAAAAAGCTACTCAGGATTTATTTTTGCCATTTGAGGGTGATGATATGTTGTCGCTGATTTTAAGCAAAGCTCTACTTTTAGCCAATGATCATCTCATCAAAGATAAGAGTATCTTGCAGCAAATCACAGAAAATTCGTGAACTTGACTTAGGCGAATACTGAGCGGAGTCGAAGTGATGATTCGACTCCGCTCTCGTGCTTATTGTTTGACTAACCGCCCACCAGCGGTACTAATTTAATAAACTGAATCGTAGAAAGCTCTGACACCTGAAACTCAGTATCTAGCTCAGTGATTTGATGGTCATCAACCAATAAAAAAAATCCATTGTGACTAAATGCGTGGATAGCTTGCTGGCATTGTGCTTGAACATCAATATTAGCGTATTGATGGCTATTAAGTTCCATTTCTTTTGGCGTTGGTATCATCACGCCGTTAAAATGACTTTGCTTTTTTCCACTCTTAAAGAGCGTAATTTCTTGAGTTATTCGTTGCTCAATCAATTGGCGTGCTGTGGTGGTATGACTGGCAATGTTAATACTCAAACGCTGGACGATACTGCCAGATAACGTACCATCACTCATTGTTACGGTAATCGACATGATAAATACCTCTGTTGCTAACCCTCAGAATAGTTTAAGTCTAACAAATTAAATTGAGATCAACGATGTGCCATTTTAACAATGCGACGTTGATTGTCGTGTTGTTGCCATATCCATTTTTGGACGCTTTATTTGGTCATATTGTCCTCAGTGAGCCGAATAATTGCAGGATTCGGCTCATATCGTGAGGTAAATATACGATTTTTCCACCATGAAACAATAAAAAACGGCTCATCAAGAGCCGTTCTTTACTCATAAGACTTACGCGGTTATCGCTTATTTGCTCACATTTCAACCGCTCTTAACGGTTTTATGTTCACAAAACGCGCTAATTGCGGTGCAATGCGTAAGTCCCGACTCAGCACAAAACGTATTACTGCAACTGCGAAATATCCGCCACCGCTAAAAACAACGCCCGTAAACTGGCCAACAAATTTAACCGATTTTGACGAATCGCCAAATCATCAGCATTCACCATCACCGTATCAAAAAAACTATCAATCGGTGCGCGTAATGCCGCTAATGCCGTTAATGCAGGGGTGTAATCGCCTGCGGCAAATAATGGTTTTAGCTCTGCTTGCAGCTTGGCCACTTGTGCAGCTAAAGTTTGCTCGGCTGCTTCGCTTAACAAGCTGTTATCGACTGCGCCTGTCACCTTTACGCCGTCTTTGCTCAAAATATTGGCCACACGTTTGTTGGCGGCGGCCAAGGCTTCGGCTTCAGCTAAGTTGCGGAAGTTAGCAACGGCTTTAATACGACGGTCAAAATCTAAGGGCTGCGTAGGTTTGAGCGTTTGTACCGCTTGAATGACATCAACACCAATATTTTGCTCTTCGTAAATCGCACGATAGCGACCTAATAAAAACTCAAACACATCATTGACTGTATTAGTATTCGCCAGTTTTGCCCCGTAAGCATTAACGGCTTGTTGAGCCAATACGGTGATATCTAAAGCCAATTCTTTTTCGATGATGATACGCAATAAACCAATCGCGGCACGACGCAAACCAAAGGGGTCTTTAGAACCTGTTGGCGGTTGATTGATACCAAAAATACCGACTAAAGTATCCAGCTTATCGGCAATCGCGACCGCTAACCCTGAGCGCGTAGTAGGCAACACATCGCCCGCAAACTTTGGTAAATATTGCTCATTGAGAGCCAAAGCAACTTCTTCGCCTTCGCCATCATGTTGAGCATAATAATAGCCCGCAATACCTTGTAACTCAGGAAACTCACCCACCATTTCTGTCGCTAAATCACACTTAGACAAAATACCTGCCCGTTGTGCTAAAGCAACATCGCCACCAATTTGCGCAGCAATAAACGCCGCTAATTCGCTAATCCGTTCCGCTTTTTCATAAACCGTGCCTAATTGCGCTTGAAAAACAACAGTTTTGAGGCGTTCGTTACGGCTTTCTAGTTTGACTTTTTGGTCTTGTTTAAAGAAGAATTCGGCATCGGTTAAACGTGGACGCACCACTTTCTCGTTGCCTTCGACAATAAACTTAGGATTTGAACTTTGAATATTAGCGACGGTAATAAAGCGCGGAAGCAATTTTCCCTTCGCATCGACCAAACAAAAATACTTTTGGTTGTCTTGCATAGTCGAAATTAACGCTTCTTGCGGAACATGTAAAAACCGCTCTTCAAAGCTACACACTAAGGGCACGGGATATTCCACCAAGCCTGTCACTTCATCTAATAAAGCCGCAGGAATTAAGGCTTTGCCGTTTTCTTTCGTCGCTAAAGCAGTCACTTGTTGCAAAATAGATGCTTGACGCTCAGCAAAGTCGGCAATGACATAAGCCTCTTTTAAGGCAGCAAGATAATCATTGGCGTGATTCAAGGTAATCGGTGCAGGCGCATGAAAACGATGACCACGACTGACGCGCCCTGCTTTAAATCCTAAAACTTCACCGTCAACAATATCGCTCCCCAATAACATCACCAACCATTGCACAGGACGCACAAACTCCACTTTGTTTGCCCCCCAACGCATCCGCTTGGCAATCGGTAATTGCGCTAAAGATTGATTGATAATCTGAGTCATTAAAGCAGTGGCACTTTCGCCCTTCACTTGGCGACTGTAACGTAATTTTTCACCACTACGATCCACTTCGCTAATATCAATCCCGTTCTTTTTGGCAAAACCTAAAGCCGCTTGCGTGGGGTTGCCATTGGCATCAAATGCTGCTTTGACAGGAGGGCCATCAACGGTCAATACACGGTCAGGTTGTTGCAAGGCAAGGCTATCAATATGTACCGCTAAACGACGGGGTGCGGCATAATAACGTGCGCCTTCGTAAGCTAAACCTGCTTGTTTTAAGCCTGCTTCAATGCCTGCCAAAAAGCTTTCGGCTAAGATTTTTAACGATTTTGGCGGTAACTCTTCGCAGCCTAATTCGACTAAAAAAGGAAGTGTGGTCATTATTTGCTCTCCGCCGCTAATTTTGCTAAGACTTCATCGCGTAATGCGGGGGTTGCCATCGGGAATCCTAAGGCAGCGCGGGAATGTAAATAGCTTTGTGCCACCGAACGTGCTAATTGACGCACGCGTAAAATATAACGCTGACGTTCAGTGACCGAAATGGCACGACGCGCATCTAGTAAGTTGAAACTATGGGAGGCTTTAATCACCATTTCATAGGCAGGTAACGGCAACGGCTTGTCTAAGGCCATTAAGCGTTGCGCTTCACTTTCGTAAAAGTCGAATAATTTGAACAGTTCGGGGACGTTGGCGTGTTCAAAGTTGAAGGTGGACATTTCCACTTCATTTTGATGAAACACATCACCATAAGTAACTTTACCAAATTGGCCATCTGTCCACGTTAAATCGTAAACCGAATCAACACCTTGCAAGTACATCGCTAAACGTTCTAAACCGTAAGTAATTTCGCCAGTAACGGGATAACACTCCACGCCACCAACTTGCTGGAAGTAGGTAAACTGAGTCACTTCCATACCGTTAAGCCACACTTCCCAGCCTAAACCCCATGCGCCGAGCGTCGGTGACTCCCAGTTATCTTCGACAAAACGAATGTCATGCACCGTTGGGTCAATACCAATATTTTTTAACGAGTTGAGATATAACTCTTGGATATTGTCAGGATTGGGTTTTAACACCACTTGGAATTGATAGTAGTGCTGCAAGCGGTTCGGGTTTTCGCCATAACGACCATCGGCAGGACGGCGTGACGGTTGCACATAGGCAGCGTTCCACGTTTCTGGCCCTAAAGCGCGAAGGAAAGTGGCGGTATGAAAGGTGCCTGCGCCCATTTCCATATCATACGGTTGCAGAATGACACAGCCTTGCTGCGCCCAGTAATTTTGTAAGGCCAGAATTAACCCTTGAAAGGTGTTAATGGCTTGGGGAATCGGATTGCTGTTCATTGTTATCAAGAATTTGGTGTAAAAAAGAGCCGTAGTATAATCGGGGGATACAGCGAGAGCTAGACTATAGCTTAGGACTTACGCGGTTATCGCTTATTTGTTCACATTTACCCCCCTGCCTTCGGCATCCCTCCTTATTAAGGGTGGACTGAGTAGGGTGAAAACGCACTCATTGCGGCGCAATGCGTAAATCATGAGCGAGATAATTAAATAATGCCGACTAAAGTAACACGCTAGACAGCCGCTTAAATTATAAGCAGCCTTGGCATTGACGAATCAAAGACAATCAGCTAAACCTACAACAGCGTAAAAGTGTGGGCTATTTCACATAACAAGGCGTGTATTGGAAGGGAAAATAACAAAAATTGCCGATACTTTAGGCTATCTATCTAAAAGAGCTAATAATTATGTTTTCTATAACCAATAATGTTCACTCATTACCGCATCACTATAAACCCTTAACCTTGCTAATTTGCCTATGGACGAGTATGCCCAGTCATGCCAGTAATGGCTTATGGGATATGTCCTTAGAAGAACTTGGCAAAATCAGGGTCAGTACCCTTGCTTCTGGCACAGCCACCCCACTGGATAAGGCCGCCGCAATTGCTACGGTGATTACTGCCGAAGATATTGAAGCAATGGGTGCGCGTGACATTGATGAGGTTTTAGAAACCGTACCAGGTTTGCATGTTGGCCGACTTCCCTTTACCCCCCCTAAATATAATATTCGTGGCATTACCTCGACCCATACCCCACAAACCTTAATGATGGTTAATGGTATCCCTATTTCTTCGTTATATATTGGTCATCCTTCGTTAGCATGGGGTGGTTTTCCCATTCAAGCTATTAGCCGAATAGAAGTGATTCGTGGGCCAGGTTCGGCGTTATATGGTGCAGATGCGTTTGCAGGGGTCATCAATATTGTGACTAAAAGCTATAACGACATTCCCGAAAATCGCGCAGGCATACAATACGGTAGTTTTAACACCGCTAATGCGTGGGTCAATTATGGTACACGCCATGATAATACCGATATTGGTTTAAGCCTTGAATATAACACCAGTGATAGTTTTAAAGGCATTGTCACCGAAGACGCGCAAACACTCTTAGATAGTTTAACTGGCTCTAAAGCTTCACTAGCACCGCATAAAATGAACATGGCCAGAGATTTATTTGAGGCGCGTTTACAACTAGATGGGCAAAATTGGAATTATCATTTAGGCTATCAAAATCGCCGTTATGGTGAAGGTGCAGGCATTGCCCAAGCAGTTGATATGCAAGGACGCTATATTAGTGACCGTGTTAATACCGACTTAACTTATACATGGCAACAGTTGCCCAAAAACTTTAAACTCAATACGCGTATGAGTTATTATTATCATAGTCAACAAGCAGTTAAAGATAACCTGCTTTATCCTGCTGGTAGTAATAGCGTTTATCCTGTCAATGTATTTCCTAATTTATTTCCGAATGGTGTGATTGGTAATCCTGAATATCGCGAAGAACAAGCACGTTTTAATCTCGATGGCGAATTTAACGGCTTCAACAACCATATTGTACGGGTAGGCGCAGGCTTTTTTTGGGGTGATATTTACGAAGTCACCGAGCAAAAAAACTTTGGTACATCCTTTGCGCCTGACGGCACACCCTTACCGTTATTTCCACGTCCTAATGGTCGAGAAGAAGTTGCCGACACTCCCGAAATCTTTTTACCCGAAAAAGGTCGCACTAATTACTCTATTTATGCCCAAGACGAATGGTTATTTGACCCACAATGGGTATTAACGACTGGCATACGTTACGATAATTACTCCGACTTTGGCGACACCATCAATCCACGATTAGCTTTAGTATGGGCTAGTAGTCAAGACACCACCGCCAAGCTGTTATATGGCCGAGCTTTTCGCGCCCCGTCTATCTCGGAGTTATTTGCCACCAGTAATCCTGTGACTTTAGGTAATGCCAATTTAACGCCCGAAAGTATTGATACTTATGAGTTAGCCTTTAACCACAAACTATCATCTACCCTTAGTTATAGTAGTAATATTTTTTATTATCAAATAGATGACTTTATTGTTTTTGAATTTAATCCTGTCACTTTTGCCAAACAAGCACAAAATACAGGCCAAGTTGAGGGTCATGGTTTTGAGCATGAAATGACTTATTATGCGACAAATGCACTTAAATTGATTGGTCATTACGCTTATCAAACGAGCAAAGATAAAGTTAATGGTGGAACGCTTGGCGAAACACCCAATCATGATCTGTATTTAAGAAGTGAATGGGATATGAATGACAAATATCTTGTAGTTAGCCAAGTCAACTGGATAGGTGAGCAAAAACGTATGTATAACGATGAGCGTCCGCCAGTTGCTAGTTATACCACCGTAGATTTTACCGTGGTCGCCAAAAATGTTATCAAAGGTGTTAATGCAAAACTGATGCTGAAAAATGCCTTTAATGCCGATGTTCGTGAAGCGAGTCAACCTGCACTCAAGCCTTTTTATCAAAAAGCCTTTGTCCCTAACGACTACCCACAAGCAGGTCGCAGTGTTTATGGCGAATTAAGTTATAAGTTTTAAAATAAGACGATGATAGCAATAGCGTTCCCTCTCCTTTTAGGAGATGGCTAGGGTGAGGTCTAAATTTACCATGAACGTGGTTTTTGTCCTGCATAAACCACACTGTCACAACGTATGGGAAAAAACGCACCTTGTGGCTTGTCACGGGCATCAATATAACAAGGGGTCATTCCTGCTATAAAACACGGGGTCATTAATAACTGAAACTCATCAGGACTCAAACCAATATCCGCCGCTAATGACGAGTTTATCGCCACGATATTCATCGATAAGCCTTTGCTTTGTTTGAGATAACGATATACCGCCAAAGCAAATTTTAAGTGTTTACCTTCCGCCAAACCTAAGCTACGAATCAAGGCCAAGGTATGCGGAATACGCTCATCTAACTTGGCCAAAGGACGACCATAACCATAAATAACCTTGCCTTGGGCTAATTCTGCGTCAACAATCTGCTCAAGGGTTTGCCCCTGCTCTAAGGCTTTTTGACCACGATAAAAAAAGTCTAAAGCGACTTTTTCGGGACGGCGGCCATAAATAGTCGCTTCCGACACCGACAATCCTGCCATCAGTGCTAAAGAGGGGGTGCTGCGTGTGGTTGCTGCCAAGCTGACGATATGATTAGGCCAAATACTCGGGTCGGGATAACTGGTTGCCAACCATAAAAAATTTAATAGTTTAAGTTGATTATCAGGCAGTTCTCTGCCCATCAAACTAAAACAATACAGTTTAAACCACGGCCAGCTACCTAATTGATGGTGCAAATCCTTACCATGTAACACCACTCTATCACACAAAAACGCCTTGCCAACCGTTGTTGGCCAATGTGTTTCATATTGCTCTAATAAGGTATTCATAAACCAAACTCATCAATGTTAGGCATGGCAAACTGAGGTGCATCTTGTTGTAAATCAATCAATTGACTGACATAAGGAAATTTTTTCCAACCTAATTGTTGTTGTTCTAAAGCATGTACTGCCGCACCCGACAAACGTAATTGTAAAAATAACATTTCGCTTTGTTCGGCACTCAACGCCAAGTCAACACAAGCAGCAGCAAAAACGCCCGTCATCGCCAACGTTCCCTTAGCCATTTGCTCTAATGCCATTCTATTGGTCAACAACCATGCTAAATGGCCATTGGGCATTAAACTGGCTAAATAGCTTAAACTTTGTTGAATAATCGTGGCACAAGTTACGCCATGTGGGTCAAAACCTGCCACATGCTCCATTGGTGGCCAAATATCCACGTCTTTATTAGCCAATAATTGCGTCATTGCTTGTTGGCAACGGTCTATATCTTGGTTGGCAAATTGCCATATATTGACTGCATGAAACACTTCATGTGCGCCGCCATATTGTCCTGCACCCACCGCCAAAGCTGCCATTAAACAACCTGCTGCGGTGCTTCCTCCTACTCCGCCATTCATGGCGGCACGAATGCTATGATCTCTTGGTCCTGCATTGGCCACAACAATCGCTAATTTATCCAACAATAGGGCTTGATGTGGGTTAGGTCGTTCACCTTTAAACAATAAATAAAGATATTCGCTATACGATGCCTTGGTTAAAATATCACCATATACATCATAACCATGACAAAGTGCGTGTTTGGTCGCAAAAGGATTATCAACTTCTGGCTGTTCTTGCCAAATTGCGGTTTGTAAAACGAGTGCTTGGCTCATTATGCTGCTCCTGTTAACACTTTCATTCGTGCGCCCATCGGTGGCACTTCATCTCTATCTATGACCACATCTAACAAACACGGTTTATTTTGCGACACTAATAAGGCCATATTTAATGCCATTAAATCGTCCATACTCTCAATCCGATAAGACTTTAGCCCCATCGCTTGTGCCATCAGTGCAAAATTAATGCTTGGTAATTCATGGCCTATAGATTCACCACCACTTAATTTTTGTCCATGTCTCACCATACCCAAAGACGAATCATTGAGTACCACAAATAACACATTCAGGTTATGTTGTAAGGCAACGGTAATTTCTTGACCACTCATTAACATACTGCCATCACCTGTTATACACACCACAGGTTTACCTTGTGCGCCTGCGGCAACGCCTATCGCTGCGCCAATGGCCCACCCCATTGAGGCAAAACCAATACCAATATGAAATAAGGTTTTTTTGGCATCAAACCCAGCAGGACGGCGACAATTCCAATAATGAATACCCCATAAAAAACTATTACCACTATCAAACAACACACGGGTATCGTCTGGGCAAACATCACTTAAATAGGTCATCAACGCTTGCGGTTTAACTTTTCCAGCTTGCAGCAGGCATTTTTCAGGATTTTGAATCAACAAATTAGCAGGTAAACCATATTCGTCTTGCTGAATTAGCCATTTTTTACGGGCTTTATTACTCGCTAATAACTCCACAAAGGGTTTGAGCATCAATTCTAATGAGCCCAAAATACACAACTTAGCCATATAAGAACGGCTTAAATGCTCTGGATTATTAGATAAATGAATCAAACGATTGGACATAATGGCACTACCATCCCAACCGCTGGTTGATACCTCATCTAAGGCGGTACCAATCACCACTACCCGCTCGGCATTTTCGGGTTGTAAGGCAATTCTGGCACTCTCATGACCTGCAAAACCAAAAACGCCACGATAAGAAGGATGAAAATTATTAACCAAACCTTTAGCGCGTGGCGTAGTAACAAATAACCAATGACGACTTTCGATGAGCGCAATCAAAGTATTAATTGCCCCTGCTGCTCCTTCGCCCAATACTACGGTCACTTTTTCTTTAGTAGCTAACTCTTTCAGCACAAGCTGCATTGCTTCTTGACTAGGAACAACTTCGTGATTGATAAAGGCACGCATATTACCTTGAAGATGCACATCTTCCACTTGCTCACGCATTACATCCAACGGCACACTCAAATGTACTGGGCCAGGACTATTGCTACGGGCATAACTCATCGCTTGTAATAACTTGGGTTCTAGCTGTGCCGAGTGAGAAATTAAGGTATTAAAACGGGTACAATGATTAAAAATCTCAACGGTATTTACGCCTGTACAAGAGCCATCTTGTAATGCCCCTCGACCAAATTTTTCGATAGAAGTTTGCGCCGAAATCACTAATAACGGAATACTGTCAGCATAAGCACAGGCTACGCCTGTTAGCAAATTGGTTGCGCCCGGCCCAGCAGTGGCACAACATACGCCAATCTTTCCCGTTTCACGCGCATAACCTTCGGCCATAAATGCTGCGCCTGTTTCGTGACGGGCAATAATACTTTTAACGCCGTTATTACGTTCGCTGCGCGCTAAGGCATTGTAAAATGGCTCAATACTACCACCAGGCACACCAAAGACATATTCCACGCCCCATCGCTGCAAATAATTTAAAATTAAATCACCATTTTCCGTCATTTTTAACCACCAAATTATTATTATAAAACAATAAGTTAGGAAATTTTTCTAAAATTTTCCATGCGGTATCTAACGCTACTTTTTCTAAAAGTGCAATGAGTTTTTTATCTTCTTTATTAACATTGAGGACATATTGGAAAAATTAAAGTCTGACGATTTGTGTATTTATTTTGACTCCCGCAGCAAAAGGAGTCGCTACAGCATGCCAAGTAAATTGGCTTAAATCAGTATTCGCACATTGCTTGTTACTATGGGTTAAAGCACACATCACATAGCCTTCTCGGGTTTGATAATTATAAGAAGTCATCAGTTCTTGTTTAACCGCACCTTGCAATGCCACCACTAACGCACCTTGGTTTTTATCGTAATACATCAACGGCAACTCCAGCCGTTCAGACCCAAAACTCACTCGCACCATTAAACGATAATTTTCGAGCAATCGCGCATCTTGCTCAGTAATGTTATGAGGAGGATAGGCTTGTAAGGTTAATAATTGCCAATGACTGATATATTTATCATCAATATGCACTAAACGACTAAACGGTCTAAACAATTGCTGATGTAGTGGTGTAGTTAAGGCATCATTAAAAGGGGCTTTATAAGCATAAGCTAAGACACACGTCCAACGGCGACATAACTCAGCGATGGGACTTTCGGGGCTTAAACTCAGTTTCCAATCGGGTTGAATTTTTACTATGGGCTGTTCAGCATTCACATTAATCACAACAGGCGTTTTTTGTAAGGCTTGGCTTAAGGTCATTAACAATGAGGGCTGACTCGCTGCGATGACTTGTCCTTCTGCTACCGAAACTATGCCACGCTGCACTTCGCTCATCGTAGCTTGTACAGGTACGACCACATTGCGTGTGGCTTCTGGCTTTGGTACGGATAATAATTGCGGCTGTTGCTCTAAGCGGCTGAGTTTTTGGCGCAATAATTGATTCTCTAAAGCGAGTTTTTGCTGTTCTAGCTGCTGTAGTTGCTGATTCATCGTTTGATTATCTTGCGCCAATTTTTCTAAAGTACGGCTTTTGTTAGCATCAAACTGTAAGGCACGCACTCGCTCTTGCAAAATCGACTCATCAACATTGGCACGCGCACTCAGTAGCAGTTTTTGCTGACCATTCGCTGTCAATTCAAAACGCTCCGCCAATACCTCAACTTTTACAATCGCCGCACTGATTTGGTTAATTCGTTCTTCCAGTTGTTCGTTAAGAAGCTGGGTATGACCTTGAATATAAGTGCCTGCCTCTTGCATCGCTTGTAACTGAATTTGGCTCAATGCGTGTTGTTTGGCAGTTAAACGGCTATCGTTATCACCCAATAAATACTGGGTTTGATAGTCTTTGCTCCATGCCCACACCCATTGTGGCAAAAGTGCCAAATACACACACCAGCCCAAACACCAATAGATATTCATGGCGATTAACCCTATGACTTATGCTGTTTAGGACTTACGCGGTTATCGCTTATTTGCTCACTAAACAATCGTTTTCAACGATTTTTAACTCACTAAACGCGCTAATTTCGGTGAAATGCGTAAGTCCTAAATTATTCTCCCTCTACTTGAGGGAGATGGTGAGAGTTATTATTGTTGTTTTTGGCTTTGACGCTGTTGTAAACGCCGCTCTAAATCAGCAAAAGCTTGTTTGGTGTCGTTATTTTGTGTCTGTTGTTTTTGGCTTTGCAACGCCTTGTTAAATTCGGCATAAGGTAATTTGAGTAAGGTATAGGCTTGAAATTCACCATTCACCGCTTTTACTTCTTGTTTAACCACTTCAAAACCGACCACTGACACATAATTAACCAAAGACTGAATCAAACTTTGATAATAACTTGAGGAATTAGCCCCTGCATCTTGCTGCATTGCTTGTTCGCTACCTGCCAGCTCCTGATTGTAGATTTTGGCCAAACCATACTGGGCTTGCAGTTGTGCTTTTTTGATGGCGATTTGTACTTTGTCACTTTCGGCGACACCTAAAGCATACACGCCTGTATGGTCGGGACGAGGAGCAGTCATTGCCCATGCAGGAATGGCATCTATGGTTTTTTCGGCTTGATGTTGCGCTGCTTCGCGGCGTTGTTTTTCGATGTGTAATTGTTCTTTAGCCAAACTTTTGCTGTCGGGTGTGGTGCTACAGCCTGTCACAACATAAGCCATAATTGCCACAGCCGCTAATTTTTTAGTGAGTAATAACATGATGATGTCCTTGCGTTTTTAGTTTTAGGTATTTTCTAAAACGCAAAGGACGTGCCAATTAAAATATATATAAAAATCAATACACTAGAAAAATAAATAATTTTTATTTTTAGATAACAGACATTTTATGATGGAGACATAGACAAAAATTGTAGCAGGGGCAGGTATTGCACCTGCCTCTTATGTTACAGACAAAGCCCTAAGACAACCAATCTTTGACACTATCAAAGAATGATTTTTTGTTAGGTGATTGTTTGTCGTTGCCTTCTAAACTATCGTGAAACTCACGCAATAGCTCTTTTTGTTTGCTACTTAAATTGACAGGTGTTTCGATAATCACGCGGCACAACATATCACCTGCTTCATAAGCACGGACAGGTTTTACCCCTTTGCCACGCACCCGAAACACTTTGCCTGTTTGTGAGCCTTCAGGGATTTTGAGTTTAACCCGACCATCTAAGGTTGGTACTTCAATATCCGCGCCCAAAGCCGCATCAACAAAACTAATCGGAATTTCACAGTACAAATCTGCACCATCACGTTTAAAAATATGATGGTCTTTAACAGCTACTTGTACATACAAATTACCTGCGGGCGCACCGTTAGCCCCTGCTTCACCCTCACCCATTAAGCGGACTTTGTCGCCTGTATCTACGCCTGCAGGAATAGTCACTTCTAGGGTTTTTTGCTTATTGGTACGACCTTCGCCATGACACGCATCACAAGGGTCTTTAATCATTTGCCCTTTACCACGACAGGTAGGACAAGTTTGCTGTACCGTAAAAAAGCCTTGCTGCATCCGCACTTGACCCGCACCACCACAAGTACGACAAGTGGTCATGCTTGAGCCTTTTTTAGCACCTGAGCCGTCACACACTTCACACGGGGCTGCCGTAGTAAAACGAACTTGCTTTTTTACGCCTTTAACCGCTTCTTCGAGGGTTAATTCAAGGGTGTATTGTAAGTCAGCACCACCACGTTGACGACTACCGCCACCGCCACGCTGGCCACCACCACCAAAAATATCACCAAAGGCTTCAAAAATATCACTAAAGCCACCACCACCACCAAAGCCGCCGCCACCAAAACCACCGCCACCCATATTCGGGTCAACGCCCGCATGACCATGACGGTCATAAGCAGCACGTTTGTCGGCATTTGAGAGAATTTCGTAGGCTTCATTAGCCTCTTTAAATTTTTCTTCGGCTTCTTTGTTATCAGGGTTACGGTCTGGATGAAACTTCATCGCCAGACGGCGATAAGCCTTCTTGAGTTCTTCTTCGTTGGCTGTTTTAGCCACACCCAAGACTTCATAATAATCGCGTTTCGCCATTTGGCTATTCTCCGCTAAAATGAGAAACGCCAAAGTCATAGGACTTATGCATTGCACTGCAATTAGCGCGTTTTGTGAACATAAAGGCTTTGAAAAAGCCTGAAATGTGAACAAATAAGCGATAACCGCGTAAGTCCTAAACAAGTTGGCGTTGGAAAAACTGGCTTTTGTCAGTGAGCAGTCAACAGGGAACAGGGAACAGGGAACAGGGAACAGTGTTGTACTAGACAATACTGCTAACTGCTAACTGCTAACTGCTAACTGCTAACTGCTAACTGCTAACTGCTAACTGCTAACTGCTAACTGCTAACTGCTAACTGCTAACTGCTAACTTCTTACTTCTTATCGCTAACGTCTTCAAACTCAGCGTCAACTACACCGTCATCGGCTTTGTTAGCACTTGATGGTTGTGCTTCTGCAGCACCTTGTTGCTCAGCCGCATACAGTTTTTGCATTAACGGCAAGGAGGCTGTGCTTAAAGCTTCGGTTTTGGCAGTAATAGCGTCTTTGTCGTTGCCTTTTAAGGCTTCTTCCAAGTCTTTCATGGCTGCTTCAATCGGTGCTTTTTCAGCTTCTGTCGCTTTATCACCTAAGTCTTTTAAGGTTTTGCGGGTAGCATGAACCAAGTTGTCGCCTTGATTACGCGCTTCCACTAACTCACCAAACTTTTTGTCTTCTTCGGCGTTCGCTTCGGCATCACGCACCATTTGCTGAATTTCTTCTTCACTCAAACCAGAGTTGGCTTTAATGACGATGCTTTGTGCTTTGCCTGTGCCTTTGTCTTTGGCTGACACATTCAAAATACCGTTAGCATCAATATCAAAGGTGACTTCGATTTGTGGCATTCCGCGTGGTGCAGGAGGAATATCACTTAAATCAAAACGTCCCAACAATTTGTTTTGTTGTGCCATCTTGCGCTCACCTTGGAACACTTGAATGGTCACTGCGGTTTGGTTGTCATCGGCAGTCGAGAATACTTGCGATTTTTTAGTAGGAATCGTGGTGTTTTTCTCGATTAACGCAGTCATCACCCCACCCATCGTTTCAATACCGAGGGTTAACGGAGTCACGTCTAATAACAAGACATCAGTTACGCCACCTGACAATACCGCACCTTGAATCGCTGCACCTACGGCTACCGCTTCGTCTGGGTTTACGTCTTTGCGTGGCTCTTTACCAAAAAACTCTTTAACCTTTTGTTGCACTAAAGGCATACGGGTTTGACCGCCCACCAAAATTACGTCAACAATTTGGTCAACACTCAAGCCAGCATCTTTTAAAGCAACTTTACAGGGTGCAATCGTGCGCTCTACTAAACCTTCTACCAAGGCTTCTAATTTGGCACGCGTCACTTTAATGTTAAGGTGTTTTGGTCCTGTGGCATCGGCAGTGATGTATGGCAAATTCACATCGGTTTGTTGTGCCGAGGACAATTCAATTTTGGCTTTTTCGGCAGCTTCTTTTAAACGCTGCATCGCCAAGGGGTCGCCTTTGAGGTTGATGCTTTGCTCTTTTTTAAACTCATCGGCTAAATAGTCGATTAACAACATATCAAAGTCTTCACCACCTAAAAAGGTGTCGCCATTAGTGGCTAATACTTCAAACGATTGTTCGCCATCAACATCGGCAATATCAATAATCGAAATATCAAACGTACCACCACCTAAGTCATAAACTGCGATTTTGCGGTCGCCTTCTTTTTTGTCCATACCAAAGGCTAAAGCGGCGGCGGTTGGTTCGTTAATAATACGTTTAACATCCAAACCTGCAATACGGCCTGCATCTTTGGTTGCTTGACGTTGGCTGTCGTTAAAATAAGCAGGAACGGTAATAACCGCTTCGGTGACTGGCTCGCCCAAGTAATCTTCGGCAGTCTTTTTCATTTTTTTCAAGACTTCGGCGGAAATTTGCGGAGGTGCCATACGACTACCACGCGCTGATACCCACGCATCACCGTTATCGGCGGCGACAATTTCGTAAGGCACCATGTTGATGTCTTTTTGTACCACGTCATCTTTAAATTTACGGCCAATTAAACGCTTAACGGCAAATAAAGTATTTTTAGGATTAGTTACGGCTTGGCGTTTGGCACCTGCACCCACCAAAATTTCGTTATTGTCGGCATAAGCCACAATCGAAGGCGTAGTGCGCGCGCCTTCGGCGTTGTCGATAACTTTAACTTTGTCGCCTTCCATCACAGCAACACATGAGTTGGTTGTACCCAAGTCAATACCAATAATTCTGCCCATTTTTTTGCTCCTCAAGCGGTGTAAGACGGTGCTTTAATAGCTTCTCCGTCACGATGTAAGTGAAACGATAGCTGTATCGTTTTCATGTATCTGATATGGCGATGACCTTAGCTTTTTCAAGGTCTTTTTTATTGTGCAACCACAACCATTGCTGGACGCATCAAACGTCCCGACAAGGTATAACCCTTTTGAAACACCGTCACTACCGTATTGGCAGGAGTCGTTTCGCTGGCGGGTTGAGTAGCTACCGCTTGATGAAATTCGGCACTAAAGGCTTGACCTGTTGGGTCAACGGCTTCAACACCAAATTTCTTTAAACTTTCTAAGAATACTTTTAAGGTTAATTGTAAGCCTTCAAGCAAATTTTGGTTGGCTTCGTCTTTGGGCGCAGCAACAATGGCTCGCTCTAAGTTATCGACCACTTCTAATAAACTATTGGCAAATTTTTCGACACCATACTTGTGGGCGTTACTCACTTCACGCTCGGCACGGGTTTGAATATTACGAATCTCGGCTTGAGCGCGTAGTTGATTATCTTTGAGTTGCGCTTCTAGCTCGGCAATGCGTGCGCTTAATACCTCAACTTGGGTTTCGGTCACTTCCAAAAACTCTTGTTCGGTTTGGGCATCAATCGCATCAGTTTCGGCGGTGCGTGGTTCGGACATGGCAAATTCCCTCCATAAATGAGTTAATCAAGCAAATAATTTGCAATTTTAATGGGGGTAGTACGTCATTATTCAAGCCCTTCCCCTATTGCATCCATAAAAAGTCGGGTTATTATCGCGCAAACTTTTTTACTTATGTCTTAGGCTCACATGCTCACTCATCTTGCCATTAAACAATTTACGCTAGTCGAAAACCTTGAATTAGATATTCAGACGGGTTTTACCGTGATTACAGGCGAAACAGGCGCGGGTAAATCTATTTTGTTAGATGCCTTGGGTTTGTGTTTGGGTGACAAAGCCGATGCTCAGGCGGTGCGTCATGGTGCAGACAAAGCCGAACTGATTGCTTTGTTTGATTTAAGCCAACAGCCACAGGCGCAAGCATGGTTAACCGAACGTGATTTGGCACAAGCAGATGAATGTAGCCTACGGCGTATTGTCTATAAAGAAGGCCGCTCTAAAGCATGGATTAACGGTACGGCAGTCACCTTAAACGAACTCCGTGCTTTGGGTGAATTGCTGATTAACATTCACAGTCAGCACGCACAACAAAGCCTACTCAAAAAAGACACGCATCGGCAGTTATTGGATAATGTGGGCGGCTGGCAACCCTTAGTTAATGATGTGGCGCAAGCCTATCACACATGGCTGACTTGCAAGCAACAACTGAGTCATAGTCGTGCCAATCATGCCGCACAACAAGCGCGTTTAGAGCTAATTAGTAATTATTTGGAAGAACTAGAAAAACTGGCGTTAAAAGCAGGCGACTACGAAACTTTAGAGCAAGAACATGACCGTTTGGCCAACTTTGAAGCCTTAATGCACGACAGTCAACAAGCCTTAAATTTGTTAGATGAAGGGGAAAATCCTCTGAGTCGGCAGCTACAACAAGCCTTACGTTTTTTAGAAAATCATCAAACGCGTGACTATAGCTTGGCACAAATTTGCACCAGCTTAAACTCGGCATTGATTGAAATAAAAGAAAGTAGCCGAGAGCTAAGTCATTTTGTTAGCGCACAAGAGCTTGACCCTGCGCGTTTAGCATGGTTAGAAAGTAAAATTAGCGAAGCACAGCGTTTGGCGCGTAAACATAAGTTACTTGCTCATCAATTACCCGAGCTACAACAGCAATTACTCGCCGAGCAAACTCAGTGCCAACAAGCTCAAGACCTCAGTGCTTTAGAAAGCGCGTTACAGACGGCAAAAGCCCATTATATGCAGCTTGCACAACAACTCAGCCAACAACGCCAAGCTCTTGCACCACAACTGACCGCACAAATTAGCCAGCATTTACAAGCCTTAAGTATGCCTAATACCCAATTGAGTTATGCTTTTAATCCTTTAGATAAAATGAGTCGTGAAGGCTTAGATGATATTGAGTTGTTATTTAGTGCCAATTTAGGCCAAACCTTACAACCTTTGGCCAAAATTGCTTCGGGTGGTGAGCTGTCTCGTTTTGCTTTGGCAGTGCAAGTGATTCAAGCCCAACATAGTGCTGTGCCTGTTTTGGTATTTGATGAGGTTGATGTGGGTATTAGTGGCGGTACAGCCGAAGTGGTGGGCAATTTATTACGCACTTTGGGTGAACGCGCACAAATTTTGTGTATTACCCATCAACCCCAAGTCGCGGCAAAAGGCCATTATCATTGGCAAGTGCAAAAATATAACCAAGACAATAAAACCCTGAGTCGGGTATTAGATTTATCGCGTACACAGCGTATTGAAGAAATAGCGCGGATGTCGGGCGGCTTGATTGTTACCCCTGAAACCTTAAAACATGCGGAGAGTATGTTGGTTTAAATCTTAAAACGACTTTACTAAGCGCAAAAAGCCGTCATTTGTGCATGCTGGTACTAATATGCCGTCATTAAACCTTGTTAAAAGAAATTCAATTTGTCCTGATGGTGTCTGTTTTTGTGTAATAAACTGACCATTGATGTTGTGTTTTATACCTAAAAAAACATCTTGCAACTCAGGACTATTTTTTAATTTGCTGATTAATGCAATCAACTCATCTTCAAATGGGATACGCCAACCTAATGCTTTTGCATCCTCCATCAGGCGTAATGCATCTTGTATTTTAAGGCGCGCAGGCTTATGCGACATGAGCCATTGACCATCTTTTAATGTTTGACCGTAGCATGTGCGTTGCCAAATAAGCTGAGTTTCGTTATCTAACCATTGACTACCCAAGTTCGTTATTTCATCTGCTTTTATATGATAGTGATCTTTTAGAGTTTGTTGGCGTAATGCTTCTTGTTTGGTACATTGCAACTGTTTATGTTGATATGCCTGCCAAAATTCATTCGGGTCTATGTTATTTAGTTTATTTACTAATCCCAAAAATTCAGCTCTGTTTGAGGCTAATCTTGACAACTCATCAAAGTGTTTTCTGTTATTTGCTAATTTTGCAACAGTTAAAAAATTGGGAGCATAACGTTCGAATTCGTGTGGCGAATCTTGCAAAACTTTTTTTTGTGAGAGCTCATGTTCCCCATTTAATATATTATCCAGTCCTATCAGGGTTTTTGCTTCATCTGCAAATCTCAGTAAATATTTTTCTAAATAGATAAAATGCTCTTCTAATTCTTTATGCGTAAAAACAAAATCATTGAGACTAATCTCTACTTGGGCATTAAGTGCACTGTGTCCAATATTAAATATCCAATCATCTCTTTTTGACAAAGAGTATTCATGATAAATACAGGTTATTACAGGACTATAAACATGTAGACTAAATCTAGCTCTAAAATCACCATAAACATCCTGACCATAAAAATACAACTCTTGTGTCCCATATTCTGTCCGTAGCGAGAATATAGCAGTGCTATTATTCCCTGAAGCAGTTCTCATGTATTCACAAGCTAAACTAAACCCATGATGTTGCATCATGGGTTTGAGCTTTTTTAACACCAAATAGTGAAAGTCTTGAAAATTATCAGGAAAACTTTTTTTACTCGGTTTAATGGCTGCTTGTTCTACAATTTTGTTCCATTCTCGAACGCGATGTTTGGGTGAAATACGTCCATCAGGTAAAAATAATAGGCTTTCGTTTTCAAAATAAATAGTGAGCTGTTGTTCTAAGGCAAGTTTAATGACAGTAACGCAGTCTTTTGCCCACGTTGCATGCGAAAGCAGTTGCACTCTAAAAGATGCCGTTGTTGGCTCTTCTTTATAACTAATGTTTTTTAGGCTATCTGTTTGATTAAGTGCTTGAATAAAATGTTCAAGCCGTTGGCTAGTTTTAAAAGGTGTGTTGTACAGTGTTTCTACAAAGCTAATTGCATCTTCAAAAGAATTTACGACACCATGAACTTGGCTATCCCATACAATTAATTCATCAAAAGTGGCCATTTTTTCTTTCCTGCCAATGCCTTAATTAAATTACACTCACTTTACGTCTCTAACCACACGCAAATTTAAGGTATAACTTTTATGCGCCAAACCATCATGGCCATAACCAAAATACATCGCCCACGCATAATCAGGCTTTTTATCTTCAATACTTGATGTCCAAAAACGACTACCCAAACCTTGCATATCGGTAAAAATATCCTCACGAATATGATAATAACGCGATACTTCTTTGGTCAGTAATGAGCTTAACTCCGCCAAGGTAGGCAAACGCCAATCATGAAAACCACACCAACCTTTGGTATTGATATAAGCCAACCAGTCATGGGTATTTTGCCCTTGATTAGCAAAACCCTCTGCCCCACCATTCACTTGTTTATTGGGTTGCCACCACGTTAAATCGCTACAATTCGGGAATTTTTCTTCAACCGTTGGGTTCACCGCCCACATTAAAGCTGTATTTTCATCAATCACTGCCTGCCATTTGGGTGCAGTCAAAGCTAATACTTCGCCTGTTGCACCAATTTTTTGCCAACCCGAAAAACGAGCCGCTAATTGTGCTAGTTCTTTATCTTGAGCGTTTTCTTTAACTACAACAGGTCTTTCTAAATTTACAACTTGAACAGACTCTTGCTGTAATGCTGGTTGTGTATCTATTTCATCAAGCAATGGTTCAGACTCAAGCAACACAGGTTTATAACGCTGTTGTCGCTCTTGCTGCTTACGTTGTAAGTTAATCTTTTTTTGCAAAAACTGTTGTGCGACCCGACAATTAAACAGCTCCGCCAAACCACTAATGTCCTCTACTTCAACCACACTGATATATTGCTCATCACTGGCTTTGACTAAGGCATTAAAGAGCTTTTCTAAATCCTGTAAACCTTGTTTTAACGCGGTAGCCAATAGTGCGTAATCACGTCCTGCTTGTGGCACAAGTAAGGTATCAACCTCTGCTTGTAAATGGCTAAAATGGGTCAATACGGTCTGATATTGAGCAAATAAAATACGAATCGGCTCTATCTGTTGTTGCGCTTTTGCTTGTAATAACTCATGCAAATACAAGCTAAAATCATGTGGACTCACAGTATGTGGCATAGAGAAAATTCCTCATTGTAGAACTTACGCGGTTATCGCTTATTTGTTCACATTTCAACCTTTTTCAACGATTTTATGCTCACAAAACGCGCTAATTGCGGTGCAATGCGTAAGTCCCGAACTACAAAGATTGGCCAAGATGTGATTTGTAAACAACTTCGCTATATTTATCAATTTTAGGTTTAAAAAAGGCATATAAATCAGCAATATCTTGTAGTTTACGGTGTTTAATCTGCACATAATTTTGTTGTTTCAACTCTACGACTAAGGCTTGTCGATAACACTCTACCAAAACCTGTTGTAAGGCTTGTTGCCATTCATCTTGGCTATTTTCGGGAAACCATCGCTCAGATACCACCAAAATCGGCAAAATACCTAATTGTGTCCCATAACGACATAAATCACTTAAATCGGTCAATAACTCCATATCTGGCCATAGTTGCGTTAAGACGACAATATGCAGTGGCTCGGCTTGCGGATTGTGTTGAAGATAAGAATACCAAGTTTGCATATTTGCCGCTTGTAGCAAGGCTTTACGCTGTTGAGCAAGCAAGCGCAAATTATCGAGTTGTTCTTTAAACATTTTTTTGTGATAAAACACACTTAACACCGAGCTGGGCAACTGGCTACTATATACACACGCGGTTTTGAGTGACGACTCATACAGACTAATATGAATTTGCTGACCTTGGGTTTGTTGCCACAATGACAACAAAATATTTTCTAAAAAGCGATAACTGAGGTCATGGGTTTTGGGCGTACATTGCACCACCATCGCTTGCTGATAGGTGATTGGCCATAACAAAGGCTGGCCCGTATTAAGTTTGCCTAAACGCCAAAACAAGGGTAAATGCGGGTCACTCGATAAACTATCTAAGGCCAACGTCTGTGCGTTTATCATGTTAATCATTACTCCTGACGCAAACTACGCAATCGCTCGGCTATTTTAGCTTCTAAGCCTCTGTCTGTTGGTTGATAAAATAACGTATTTTTGAGTCTATCGGGTAAAAATTGCTGTCCTTTGGCGTGGCCGCCTTCGTCATGGTCATAACGATAGGCAGTACCATAACCTAAATCTTTCATCAATTGAGTGGGAGCATTGCGTAAATGCAATGGTACTTCTAAAGAACCCGTTTGCTCAATCGTCTGTTGCACTTGCTTAAACGCACTATAGACTGCATTACTTTTAGAGCAACAAGCCAAATAGACGGCCACATTAGCCAGTGCTAAATCGCCTTCGGGACTACCCAATCGCTCATAACTTTGCCATGCTTCTAAGGCGATTTGTTGAGCGCGTGGGTCGGCAAGACCAATATCTTCAATGGCCATTCGCAACAAACGCCGCCCTAAATAATTACCGTCCGTGCCACTGTCTAACATCCGTGCTAACCAATACAAAGCAGCATCAGGATTCGAGCCGCGCACCGACTTATGCAAAGCCGAAATTTGCTCATAAAACTGTTCGCCTTGCTTGTCAAACCGCCTAAAGCCTTTGCCCAAAAATTTGACTAAAACACTATCGTCTGTTGTGCCTTCGGCGCGGGCTAATTCATACACGGTTTCTAATAATACTAAGGCTTTGCGTGCATCACCATCAGCAGCTTCGGCCAAACGCTCTAGCCAATGTGTAGGTAATGCGTCACTAGAAGCCGCTAAACCATGCTCATTATCGGTCAAAGCGCGGCTTAAAAGTTGCAACAAAACATCTGCTGACAAAGGCTTTAACACCATAACCCGTAAGCGTGATAATAGAGCGGCATTTAATTCAAAAGAAGGATTTTCGGTGGTTGCACCAATTAAGGTAATGGTGCCATCTTCAACATAGGGTAACAGTGCATCCTGCTGACTTTTATTAAAGCGGTGAATTTCATCAACAAACAAAATAGTCCGTCTGGCCAACAAGCCGCGTTGTTGCTGTTGGGCTTGCGCTATCGCCTCGCGCAAATCTTTGACCCCTGCCAACACAGCAGACAAGGCGATAAAATGGGCATCAACATATTGGGCAATCAACCGCGCCAACGTAGTTTTGCCGACCCCTGCCGTTCCCCAAAATACCAAAGACGGGCATTGGCCACGTTCTAATAACACCCGTAATGGCGCACCTATTGCCAATAAATGCTCTTGTCCCAAAACTTGCTCTAAAGTCTGAGGACGCATACGTTCAGCAAGCGGTTGATAATGACGCATGACTACATAGCCGTTGATAACGCTTGTAAACAATGATGGGGCAAGACCAAATTTTGACTATCGTTAGTGATAGGAGTCATATCAATACTAGGGGATAAACTGTTGACTGTGCCAAAAATAGTCGCAAACGGCACATCGGCGGCATCTCGACCCACACCAAAACGCACAAACCCCATCGGAATAGATGTGCCTGATGGGTCAAAAATATACCAACGGTCGCCTAAATAGACTTCAACATAGGCATGAAAATCAGGCGGGCCTAATACAGGATTAGCACCGTAGTCCGTACCTGTCACAAAACGCGCAGGGATATTGACTGCCCGACACAACGCAATCATTAAATGAGCAAAGTCACGACACACACCCACTTGCTCAATTAAGGTATCAATCGCGGAAGTGCTACCGTTAGAGGTATTGGGGGTAAATGTTACCCGTTTTTGTACCCATTCTTGAATCGCCTGTACGCGGCTATAACCTTGCCACAAGTGACCAAATTCACGAATCGCTAATTTACCCAAACGATCAGACTGACAATAACGGCTTGGATAAATATAACTGAGTACCTGCATCGGCAAACGTGCAACTGGCACTTCGGCAATTTGTGCTGGCTCAGCGACATGATGGTTAATCTCTACCACTGACTCATAATTGAGTTTTAAATGGCCGACATTGGCATGTAAACGCATATAACGATTACCCGTTGCTGCGTCAGTATAAATTTCGGGTTTAATGTGCGTTTGACTTATCAGGAGGTTTTCTTGTACCACACGCTGATAAGGCGTATGAGCATGATGAATGTTGAAAATAAAATCTGAGCCTTGACCTATGATTTCATAATTAAGTTCGAGAGCGAGTTTGAGTTTGACCATAACCATCTTAATCTAAAAACCACGCTGCATAACGTGGCACAAAACAAGACTTAAGCATTGCATTGCCTAAGTCATAAAAAATGATTATGGGCTGATGTACCACAGACAACCAGCACTATCTGCGCTTTTAGTCTAAGATACGTTAGCGTTTGTTACGGCTGTTAGCTTTTTCTTGGCATTCAGCATTACTACAGATTCCATATAAGTGCAAAGCATGGCCTGTCAGGGTAAAACCTAAAGATTCAGCGACTTTGTGTTGCTGAGTTTCAATCACTTCATCATTAAACTCTAAAACTTTACCACAAGTGACACAGACAATATGGTCGTGATGTTCGCCTTGGCTAATTTCAAATACCGAATGCCCACCTTCAAAATGATGACGTTCGACAATTCCTGCCGACTCAAACTGTGTCAAAACCCGATACACAGTGGCCAAACCCACGTCTTCACCTTGTTCTAATAAGGCTTTATAAACATCTTCGGCACTCAAATGATGCACGGGTGAGTTTTCTAATAATTCAAGAATTTTGATACGGGGCAAAGTGACTTTTAAACCCGCTTTGCGTAAATCTTGATTGCTAAAGGTCATAACTCAATCTCTTGATGAAAAGTGCGTACAAATCTACTATCACAAGCACGCTGCAAAATAGTGTAGGATTATCGACTGTTGTTTTGACATGAACAAGAGAGGATTGCTTTCCGTGCGACAAAAACTGTTTCTAATTTCTTTATTATTAAGCACCTTGCTTGTAGGCGGCTGTAATGCTTTGCGTGTTTACACCATTGACCTACCACAAGGCAATCCAATTACTCAACAAATGGCAGCCAAGCTAAAATTGGGTATGACTCAATCACAGGTACGTTATGTACTAGGTAGCCCCATGATTACCGATACATTTAATGCCAATCGTTGGGATTATGTCTATCGTTTAAAAACGGGTACTTATGCCAAAGAATCGGGGATTAGTAACATTACCACCCCACATTTAACCTTAACTTTTAATAATGGCTTGTTATCAACCATTAATGGCTTAGAAACATTAAGCCAAGAAAGCCCTGTGACGATTTTGAGTAAAGATGGTGGGCTACGCGCTGAGCCGTTGTAAACTCAGGACTTACGCATTTCACCGAAATTAGTGCGTTTTGTGAACATAAAATCGTTGAAAACGATTGAAATGTGAGCAAATAAGCGATAACTGCGTAAGTCCTAAACTGTAAGTTAAAAAGTCAAAGTTACCACAATCAAATCGCTGTAAATGCCTGCTGGCACGTTTTGCCGAGCAGGAACACGGCCATAGACAATAAAACTACGATTACGCACATTGTTGGCTTGAAAAAATTCTGTGCCAGCACTGCCATCACCCAAAATACGATTTCTTGCCGCATTACGATATAAATTATAATTTAAATACTCTGTCCCATTAGCCATTTTTCGGTTGGCATAACTGCCTATACCTGTATTTAAAGTAATAGTAACTGCCGCTCTGGGTAAACAACTCACATCTATCGTACCCGTACTATCAACAGGAGTCATACTAAATACATCATACGCCCCAAAATTAACGCTGGTCGCATTTAAGTTACACACGGCATGACTGCTACTTGAAGCCAAGAATGCCCACAACAAGCAACAGGTTTTGGCGTTACTCATGGCGATATTCCTCGACAAATATGCGTTCCTAAATCGGGCAGGCTATTGGCTTGAGCGATAAAGTCGACTTCAAAAGTACATCGTTGATTTTTCCATACTGCCGTTAACACATTTTTTGCACTTAAACCCGTGATGTATAACTCACCACGATACCCCACAACAAACTCTTCCTTAGCATCTTGCTTGGTAACAAATGTGCCTGCTGGTACTGGCTGACCGTTCTCAGATAATAAGGTTAAAGTCGCACCATAAGAACGTTTTACAGGGAATTCAACCACTACGCCACTGCGATAAGCAGGCACAACCTCCTGCTCTTGACTGGTTATTTCCACGTCAAAAGGTAAATCCGAAGCATCTACACGCAACATATTTTTTTGATAGGGCTGCAAACGCGGAATTAATATCTTGCCCTGTTGATTAGTTTGACCAATTAACTGATTATTACTATAAACATTGATATTAGGTAAATCAGCGACTTGTGCTACAGCAAAACTATTGTCAATACGCCGAGCCCAAAATAGCTCTTTATTTAGCCAAGCAGCACTACCCATCATACTTAAATCAGTACCATAATGCTGATTTTGTTCTGTAGCACGCAAACGGTAAGTACCACGATTAGTTTGCCACGTGATGGCTGCCTGATTTTGTGCTAAGTCACCTGTTTCGGCGGTTAAGGCATAACCCAAACCACTACCCAATGGCACACTTTTTTGTAAGGTAAATCGCTCACTTTGTTCATAAGGTTGGCTAGTGATTGACAAATTTTTTTTATTAAATAAGGGAATACTAAATCCAAGTTGTGCTTTTTTTAGCTTAACAGGCTGTAACTCTTGACCCAACGATGCCACAATTGAACCATAACGACCTAAACTTAAACTATAATTGGCCTGAATCCACTCTTCTTTACGGTTACTATAATAATCTCCATAACTATATTGCATACTCACTGCACCATACAGTTTAAACGGTGAACTTAATAATAAACGTATCGAATCTTTTAAAGTGGCTTGCTCTGTACCTAATTGCACAAAGTTTTGTGCCTGATGCTGTATCGTAGCGGCGATGTCCAAATAAGCAGATTGACGACTTAGTGCCAAGCCTTGTGCATGACCTGCTCCCTGAGTATGATGCCAACTATTAGCTAACCATGCTTGCATTGCGCCACCCATTTGGGGAATAACAAAAGCCGCTCCATAACGAATGGTTTGTTGTTGTTGTTGCCATTGGCCTTGAAACTCGCTAGTCAAGTTATTAAAAATGCCTTGCCTATGTGACACAACCGCCAATAACGAGCCATAACTTGCACTTTGTTCGCCATAATGCTCACGCATAAAACCTGCTTCAACAGCATATTCTTGCAGGCCTACTTTGAGTAATTCTGCACCTGCATAGTAAGGCAAGATAACCGTCTGCTCACGGCCTAAAAGGTCTTTAACCACCATTCTTGCTTCACCTTGTCCCGATACGATGGGGATATCATTGATAACAAAATCTCCTGCTGGCACTTGTTGCGAGACACTTTTTATATCATTGATAAAAATATCAACCGTAGCAGGTAATAACACCTGTCCTTTCATTTGTGGTAAAGGCAACTTACTCATTAAGGGTTGCAAAGCAAAATTACTTGCCCATTGTACTCCTGCAAAACGTACACTATTGGCTAATCCTAAACTGCTAGTCACTGTATCACCGATTGTTAAGGTACTTAGCTGAGCTACATCTTCTTTAATCAGGCTGGTGTTAAGACGTGTGACATGGCGTTGTTGCTCTAAATGACGTACTAGAAATTGATTTTCCAATACCCCATGTTGATTAAACACCACACTATCCAAAAATAAATTCGTATCGGTTTGCTGTTGACTTTGATAAGTACTAGCTAATTCATAACTGACAAAAGCACCCGTTGACGCCTGTAGTGAAGGCAAAACATTTGGACTACTGGCAGATAATACCGAAGATTGAAACCATGATACATCAACCGTTAAAGCAATAGATAATTCGACATTATTGAGTTGATAGCTGACACCTTGCAACTCATCTAAGTAATAGTAATCTTGGTCTTGATAATGTACGAGACTACTAGTTGCAGGTTTTAGTCGCCAGTATTGCTGCCAATCTTGGGCGGAAATCAATAAACGGCCATCCGCTTGTTTCAAAAACAAGAGGGTTTCTACGGCAGAAAACTGATTAACTTGAGCGGCTAACCAGAGTTCTTCAGTGTCAGAATTATCCTGTGCATAGACTGCATCACTGGTAATAACCGTACATAAAAAAATGCTTAGCCAATAGATACGAGCAAAGGCGCTAACTTTAATTATTATTTTGTGCATGGCCTTACCTTTTGACCATTTATCGACCCTTCAACTCCGCTCAAGGCACGCTCAGGCATTGGCTAAGCAAGGTCAAAGCCTCAAACTTACTCTTCAACAATCAACGATGTTTCCAACAGCCCCACACCCGTTTTTGCTTTGAGTAACACCTTGGTCCCTACGGGCAAAGTTTGGTCTTTAATTGGCCATTGACGTTTTTGTTGCGGCAATAAATAAGCGACAGCAGATTGGTTGGGCAAAGCTGACTGGTTTTCTGGAACAATATCAAAACTTAACACTTGAATATGAGCTAAAGCCTGATTGTGTGCATGAAGTATGAGTTGACCGTCTTGATTTTGTAAACGCCACGCAACATTGGGCTTGATGAGAGCAGGCGGCAACACAAACACAGGCAAACTCATGCGTAAAGCCACGTTTAACCCCATAAACCCTTCTTTGGGCGGTGGCGGAACTTCTTGCAAAAACAAGCGATAACTGCCTTCTTGCGAGCCACTAGGTGGTTTACGTAAGCCCAAACGAATCACTTGTTTGGCTTTAGGCGCTAAAGTAAGTACAGGCGGATTGGCCAAAATATCTTTTGTCGGGCTAAAAACATCTTTGCTTTCTGCGTCTTGTGACCACGCCAACAACTCTAACTGCACAGTTGTTGTCTCTGCACCTTGATTAACAATAGTTAAAGAGCTGACCTTTTGTTTGGCCGATAAAGTAACGCGCACAGGATTAACCGAAAACGTTCCAGCCTCAACCACGTTACTACATAACATTAAAAAACTGCTAAAAAGCAAAGCCAGCCCCTTTGAGGACTGGCTAAGTAAATCAATCATAAAATATCTTTTAAATTAGAAAGTGACTGTCACTACTAGAGTATCAGTATAATCACCTACGGACAAACCTGTTGCTGCTTGACCTTTAGGAATACGACCCAATAGTGTGGTATTGACGGCAGCACCTGTACCAGCACCCACTAAGTCAGTCCATACAGTGCTATAATCAGTACGATACAAACCATAATTTAAGAAAGAACCACCGTTAGCCATACGGCGTGTTGTAGAGAAATTGTCACCATCACTAATGCTGGTAACAATACCATCATCTTTGGTACAAGTAGTGGTAATAGTTGATGTGGAATCTACATCAGCACCAGAACCAGCATTAACCACAATCGGGTCATAATTGCCAAAAGCTAATGGGGTGACAGCAATAGTACAGCTAGCAACAACTGTTGCAGTAACATCCACATTATCCGTTGCAGTAGCAGCATAAACATTAGCCACACTTAAGGCTAATACCGAAGCAGCTGCTAAACGTAAAGTTTGTAATGTTTTCATGGTTTGTCTCTCTCATTGGGACTAAGCATTGCTTAGTAAAAGTTATAATTAAATACACCAACGAAAGCTGACCAACAGAGGGCGAGTCAGTTTTACGTGTGGCGGCTCCGCTATCGTAGAGCTTTCAGCTCCTTAGACCGGTGGCTTTGCGTCCCCGCCTTTCGGTCGGGTATGCCGTTTCATCCGTCACCATGTGATTGTCATCACACGATTTAACTAACCTCACAATTTTTCTACTGTTGTAAAGTGGACAAGTTCACAATATCAACATTGCTTTTTTGACACAAGCCTCAAAATAACATTTCACGATAAACGGTAGTTTTTGGGCGACAAAAACACACTCTAACCAAATCAAACAATTCAAAAATCTTTTAAAATCAAGACTTAACTTTAGCCGCACGCGCTTTTCGTGCTTCTTTAGGGTCGGTCAGGAGTGGTCTATAAATTTCGACTCTATCGCCTGCTTGCACGAAACGCGTATGTGGATTTTTTTCAAGTTTGCCAAATACCCCAAAACTTGAATCATCTAAATTTAAGTTTTGAAAGTAGTTGGTGATGTTTGATAATTGTGCTGCCTGATACAAAGTGGTTTGATCAGGCACACGCAAGGCAATAATTTTTTGTTGTTGTGGCAAGGCATACGCTACTTCTACCGCAATGCCCTGCTCGCTCATAAGACCATGCCTACTAACAACCAAAGTGCGGTGATTGGTACCAGTAAACGAATCGCCACACGCCAAACATTATAGACAGCTTCGCTACTAAAATTTAAAGTTTTACGCACATGGCTAATTTTCATTATCCAACCTGTCAGCAGTGCAAAACCCAAAATGGTCAATAACGCAACCACTTTTACGGCTTCATCAAATCCGACATATTCAGCGGCTGTGGTTGCGACTGCACAAGCTAATAACACACTGCCCAAAGCAATCGGTTTTGCCCAACCTTTAGCTTGTAATTGCGCGCCAATCGCTTCTGCACAAACTGCTAAAGCAAAAATGGCACATAATATGTACATCACCAAATAAATATTGCCTGTAGTTTGTCCAACGGCCAAAGCAAACAAACCCACCAGCGTTTGGGTTAACCATAAGGGCATAACACTGGTCGAGGCTTTGACGGGTACAGGTACTTGCTGCATCAGTAACCACGCGTACACACCTGTGGTAGTGACCGTACTCATCAGTGCAGTACTGGCCACTAATTGCCATTGTTCGGGCGTTAATAAGGTCAATTGCCAAACATGTGCTGCCGTAGTGGCATTGACTACTAAGGCAACAGGCACTAACACCCCCACAAAAGGCAACAAGCGTTTTGTACCCACCCATGCAAAACCGACAGCAAAAAACATCACCAAATAAGGTAAGGCTTCTTTGAGCATTAAGCTGGGCTGTGTCCATGCTGCGTTATGTGTGGCATGGTGACTAGCCTGCCCCATCAACAACAACAAAGCTAACATAGATAATGGAGCAAGTAATCGCCAAAAAGTAGCCGCATCGGCTTCTCGCGTGATAGGCACTAAACCCTCTAAAGGCAATTGTTGACTACGGCGTACAATGACTGCATCAACAAAAGCCAAAGGTAAGGCGGCAATCAACATAAACAACAACCAGACAGGCATCATACTTAGTGCCGCAGGCTGTGCTGCTAGACCCAAACTATGGGTTAAGGTAAGTGTAATGAGGGCAACCGCACCCACCGCAGATAAAGACGATTTCATAATATAAACTTTAAATAAGGGCTGTAACAGCAGCCAAATTTGACGACAATTTAGAACTTACGCGGTTATCGCTTATTTGTTCACGCCCTCACCCTCCGCTACGCTCCTCCCTCTCCCTGAGGGAGAGGGTTGGAGTGAGGGTGAAAACGCACTAATTGCGGTGCAATGCGTAAGTCCTGAGTTGTTATTAACTTAACTCAACAGGTTGCAAACAGAAGGCAACTTCTTGTAAAAAGTTTTCTTGATGAACCAATTCCTCAAGTTGATGCTCAATTTCAACCAAACGAGTATCACGGGTGGCATCTATCATTTGTAAATGGTCTAAGCGTTTAAGTTGATCATCAATACGTTTTTTGGCTTCTAAGGTTTGCTGCATCAATGGCACTAACACTTGTTTGCACCAACGAGAGGCATCTTCACGCGCTTTTTCATACACATTTTTAGCTTCACGCGCTAAAGTATCAAAAAAGTGTTCAAAGACTTTTTCTTGATTAGCCAACAGTGAACCAAAACGATTTTTATACGGCCCTGCTTGTTTTTCGAGTTCACTAAACTCGTTAATATATTGCTCAATATCAACATTTGGTAATTTGATGTCAATTCTTTGTTCTAGTTGCTGCATATAACGCTGATAAATTTTTTGCGCGGTTTGTTCTGCGCCGTCCATTTCGTCACGCAAACGCCGTAAATCTAATTTTAAGCCTTGAAAAAAGATACCAATTGCCGCCGCCGCACCAAAAGAAACGGAATTATTCATTGATTCTTTGGCACGATTAAAATGCCAATCTAATTTTTCAATACCGACTAATTCGTTAATACGTCCTAAATGTTGTTCTAAAACCACTTTACCTTCTTGCAACACGCCTAAACGCTGATTGTGTTTTTCTTGCTCTTTACGCACTAAACGCGTTAAGCCGACTAATTCTACTTCAACATCTTTTTCATTACGGTTAAACAAATCAAATTCTTTTTGCAAGGCACTACGTTTTTCACTCAAAGTGACCAAACTGGTGTCAACAATTTCAATCACTTCTTTGAGTGTGACATTTTTTAGGGCTTTTTGCCGTGAGGTAATCACCGAAGTAGCCAAAGCATCTTCTAAATTAGCCAAACGACTGGTGTTATATAAATCATTATCATTCTACA
>Ga0247722_10000108_pt1 | contig 48637 bp, 51 predicted proteins | sample MSEWelMarce3H_FC_FD_189094 | JGI IMG/M metagenome (GOLD analysis project Ga0247722, IMG submission 189094) | Subsurface sediment microbial communities from gas well in West Virginia, United States - MSEEL Well Study Marcellus 3H_FC | ecosystem: Environmental > Terrestrial > Deep subsurface >... | reverse complement strand
GGCCAATTGTTTCAGAGTTAAAAAAGTGAGCAGGCAAAAACTCTATTTAGATATCTCCTGCGTTGATGCAGCACGCGAACGCATGCGTCATGTTTATGACACGTTTGACACCGTGTGTGTTCAGTTCTCTGGAGGTAAGGACAGCACGGCAGCGCTGTACCTGGCAAAAGAAATACATGAAGAGCGCGGTCTTGGCCCGGTAAAAGTAATTTTCCGTGACGAAGAGATGGTTAGTCCGTCTGTTGTGCGCTTTGTGGAGCAGGTTCGCAATTACGACTGGGTTGATATGGAATGGTACTGCCTGCCGCAGAGCCAAGAGATATGGGTTCTTGGACGTCGTGAATATTGTCTTTTGTGGTCAGGGATGCGACAAAAACAAGGACGACTAATTCGCCCTATACCTGACTGGGCCATAAGGGCTGAACATTTTGGTTTAGACCCAGACAAGAAAATACCTGAGTCCATTGACTATTACACTATGCAGGGTAAAAAAGGTAAGGTTGCTTTCATTACTGGCGTGAGGGCAAACGAGTCAATGATTCGCTACCGCTCATGTGTACAGAAACTGCATGAGAACTACATCGTCATACCTTACAAGATGCGAAAAAATATACCGCTTAGGTTTGCAAAAGTGATTTATGACTGGACTACTGACGATGTATTCAAGTTTATTACCGAAGAACACGACGCTTCTTACTGTGATTACTACGACTATGCCGCCCTGACTGGTAGTAACTCTCGCGTTGGTATTCCACTGCACGCCGTTGCGATTAGGAGGATTGGTGACGTTGTTGCTACTGAGCCGGACTTCTATGACCGCCTAGTTGCATGTTTTCCACAGATTGATGCTCAGCGTCGATGGTGGCCAGAATTTGATATTGAAGCCGTGATTATGCGCTACGCAAAAAACGGATGGGAGGGAGTCAAGGAATGTATTGAAGACAACGTTCTGACGCCTGGGTTAAAAAAACGAGCCATGGCGTACGCTTCTGAATTTAGGAAGAAACATGCAAAAGACCCAAACTCGTATCCGCTTCACTGGCTTATACGAAATGTTTTGCTTAACGAAATAAACATAACAGCGGTAAACCCAATAGGTCCAGGAACAAAGGCCTACTCACTCCAGAAAGCAATTCAGGCAGAAGAAAATGGAAATTGAAAAAGTTAAATGGGACCAGATACAGCCGGCCCCATGGCGAGCAACTCATGTACTGAAGCCAGACCTACAAGTCTTGGCCGACTCCCTGCACGACTATGGATGGGTTTCTCCAATCATTGTCCAGAAGTCAACCGGATTTATTATTGACGGTTTTCACCGGTGGATATGTGCTCAGTCAGACAAGCGCGTTCTTAAACGAGACAAAAAGACCGTGCCGGTAATCTTCAAAGACGTTGACGCCATAGATGCCATGGTCATGCATATATGTCTAAATAGGGGCCGAGGGCAGATTGTGGCCAAATATATGTCGGCTATTGTCAAGGATGTTTACCACTCTGGCAAGTACAGCATGGACGAGATTAAAGACATCTTTAACATGAGCTACGCCGAACTAACCCTAATGATGGACAGCTCCGTGATTAAGCAGCGTAAAATAACCGAGTACAACTACTCAAAAGCCTGGGTTCCCATAGAGGCTCCACAAGGCTCAGCAGAGGAAATAGTAGAGCTAGAGGGGCCACCAAACGCCGATAGGTGAATCCACTCGAATTTGTTAGTGGTAACCTATAATCGTAGCGCAACCAATTCGGAGGTTTAGCGTGCCAGCTCCTAACGACATAGAGGACGTAGAACTCACAGGTGAAGTAAAACCACCATGGTGGCGTCGTGCCGTCTCTTATACCCTCAATCGCCTTGCAGACCGTCTCCAGTACGGTAGAGGCAATCGTACCCGTACATCCCAGGGGGAAGGTCGCGCGCTGGCATCAGAAGGCCGGGATATAGCCCTGGGTCGTAGATAAGTCGTAAGGAGCAAAGATGCTCGTAAGTATAAGCGACCTAATCACGTATATGGATATTTCTCTGACCAACAGGCAGAGAGACGCGGCTGAAATGGTCCTTCTTGGCCTTCAAAGCGAACTTGAGGCGTATCTTCGGAGACCAATTGAGGTTGAGACGTTTGAGGAAGTGCATGTTATTGCCGGCGAGTTTAGGTCTATACCTCAGGCGTCGTTTTTTTACGACTACACGCTCGACACGACGGGAAACACTCTTCCATACCTGTTGACCCCAGCTACGGTTTACCTTAGAAACACCCCCATAGTTTCTGTATCTGAAGTTTCCCTAAGGACCCCGGAGGGAGACGCTGTGGTTCAAGTGGCGGAAAGAGACTACATAGTTCAGCGGTACGGCATCGACATGTATAGAGCCATGTCAAATGACGAAGTAACGGTCACATATACGGCAGGCCTCGATGGGGACCAAATCCACGTATTTAAATTAATGATTTTACGCGCAGCTACGCGCGAAATGCAGAACATGCATGATGACGTAGTCGGTATAAAAGACTTAAACCCGCGAGGCGTAGCTCCCATGGAGACGGGATTTCTCGAAAAAGAGCTGCTTGCAATTAAGCGCTGGAGAAGGCGTCGAATCGGATGAGTGACGATGTCAAGATATCTGTTGAAATAGATATTGGGGATTTAGACAAAAAGCTATACGCCATGGCCAAGAGGTCATTGACGATGCTTCCACTTTTTCCAGAGGCACAGGCAAAACTTCAAATGGCGAACGCTGCTAACTTTGCATCTAATGGGCTTCTGTCAGGTGGTTGGGCTCCCCTTGATGCTAAATATGGGGCTTGGAAAGCAGTTAGGTTCCCTGGGGCACCTCCAATGGTTCGCACCGGAAAGCTGTTTTCAAGCCTGGCTAACCTAACAAACACAGCAACGCGCGCTACCAATACCGAGTTTCAATTTGGCACTACGGTGTCTTATGCTAAGTTCCACCAGATGGGCACAGAAAAGATGCCCAAGCGTCAGATTGTATTTGTTCCCAGAAGGTTCGCTGAGTGGCTTGGTTCGTCTTATGCCTCGTGGGTCGTTGACGGGAAAGTCCTATGACTCTAGAAACAATGTATGGTGCACAGTTTGCAAAGCAATATGTAAACAGCTATTTGGAACAAGATATTCCGCAAAGACTTGTAAAATATAGAAACTCGTGGAATCTGGACTCTACGGCCCTTCCGTCGCCGTTGAAGTACATAACGTACGAACCCCTCGCTTTAGATGAATGGCCAACAATAATTACCGTAGCCATATCAACGAAGAGGTTCGAAAGAATAAATCACGTTGGAAACTACGACCCTATGTATTCAGTTGTCTACGGCATGAGAACCTATATATGGGTAAGAACCGAAGGTTCAGAGGAAGCAACGCTCATGAGGGACCAGCTCACAACTTTGGTTCGTTCGGCGTTACTTGACCGTCCATGCTTAATGAGGCATGACACCCTCAGGCAGGCAAAAATAATGGAAGAAACATTAACGGAAGAGTTTTCCGAGCTAACTTTGCTAAAGGGCGACCGTGTAATGGCTGGTGCTTATTTAGGTTATGATATAGAGCTAGAAGAAGTAATTACGCGTGAACCATATGGCACGCTTGATGAAATCGATTTTACCGCAATGACTATGAACCAATTAGAGGCACAGTAGCTATGAAAATTTTTAAAGATGTACAAAACACGGTCCCAAGTGGGTGTTCAGGCATGGGCCAGTACGTTAACGAAACAGACAAATCTGTTCAGCTCAATGCAGGCGGAGATTATCTAGGTCCTGCTGAAGTTGTTGTATGTTTTGACAACTCGCACATACAGCGCGCCGTCCGTAATGGATGGCTCGTAGCTGTTGAATTTTCTTCCGTAGCTAAGGAAGATGTATCTCAGGATGCAAAAAATGCTAAAAAAACAAAAAAGACAGAAACTGCTGTTGAATCAGTAGAACCTGAGGCTGAAGAGGTAATTCCTGTAGAAGCTTTAGAAGAAGATTCAGTAGTTGCAATAGAATCAACAGATATCTAACTATAATCAGTTAGGTTTTTTATTTAAAAGTTCCATTTGGGACGGAGGAAAAGTATGCCAGGTGTAGTCGTTACAACAGCAGTAAGAACAGGTCCGACCTCAGTTCAGGTCACCCCAACAGCTACTGCTTTTGTTGCTGGTGTTACGAGCCGCGGCCCTTCGGGTTCCGCAACTCTCATCAGCAGCATTGCTCAATACGAAGCTATCTATGGCGGTTACACATCGCTTGGATACACTCATCAGACTGTTAAGACCTTTTTTGAAGAAGGCGGCGCACGTATTTACGTATCGCGCGCAGTTGGTACAGGCTCAACTCCTGCTACGTGTGTTTTGGTAGATGCTGAAGTGTCACCAGCTACATCCCTTACGCTTACAGCTGCCGGTAAAGGTACCTGGGCCCATACTGGAGTGCTTGAAGCAAGCGTTGTATTGCCAAGCGCTACAACCTTCTATGTTGAAATCTGGCTAAACGGTGCCAAGGTTTACGTGTCTGCTACCTATACAGCAGCAACCAAAGCAGATTTCGTTAACGAAATCAACAACAGCGCAGTTGCGTCACTTTACGTAACGGCCGCCTCAACCGGAAGCATCATCCCTGCTGCGGTTGTGAAGCAAGATTTCACTTCTGGAACCGATGGTTCAACAGTGGCCGCTGCTGACATAGTTGTTGCTCTTGGTAGCTTCACTTACGACCTTGGTTCTGGTGCCGTAATGGCTCCTGGGTATTACGACAATACAACCGTAAACGCCCTTGTTGCTAATGCAAATACAAACCACAGAATCGCTATTTCGAGCGTTGCTGCTGGAAGCACAGCAGGAGACGCAACTACCGACGCTGCTGCTTATCTCGGCACTGCAAACTCTGAACACCTTGCCATCTACTGGCCGTGGGTTAAGATTCCTAACGGGACCCTAACAATGACAATCCCACCAGAAGGCTTTGTAGCGGCGCGTAGAGCTGCCGTTCAAAACTCACGCGGTGTTTTCTACCCATATGCTGGAGAAGCGGGTGCAGCCTCTTACGTGGTTGGTCTAGAAACGTCTGTTTCAAAAGAAGACACCGACACTGTTGATGCAGGAAATGTTAACGCTATCCGTATCGTTCAGGGAAGCCTTCGTATCTACGGTGCGCGCTCGATGTCTATCGACACTGACAACTTCCGCTTTATTACCGGACAAGAAGTTCTCAACTATGTTGTTTACCTTGCAGAGGTAAATCTTGAAGGCCTCCTCTTTCAACCAATTGATGGACGTAAGACAATCTTTGCTCGAGTTGCATCAACTCTTGTATCAATTCTTGACCCGCTTGCAAAAGCTGGCGGCCTGTTCGCCATCTATGATGTGAACGGTAAAGAAATAGACCCTGGATACTCAGTTGTCGTCTCTGATGCGCTTAACCCAGTCACACAGCTTGCTGAAGGCAAGATTGTGGCAAAAGTTGGAGCACGCGTTTCAGGTATAGGTGACAAAATTGAGGTCGAGGTCACAAAGTCATCACTAACGGCATCGCTAGTCTAATTGAGGTAAAAAAATGGCAAAAAGAATTTCACAGCGTCAAGTATTGGCCGAAATAACCCCTGTTGTAGCAACCGGTGAAACTTCAGGTCCTGCGATTGGAAGCTCAACAAATGTTGGCTTGTATTTTGCCCAGGTTTCTGGTGGAGAAATTACAGCTTCTGTAGAAAAAATTTATCTAGGTGGAGAGCCTTTTCCAGAGACACTATGTGCACCTGCAGAAATCGGTGACATAACCTTGACAAAGCACTACACGGACTCTGAAAGAACTACTCTTCAGGCAGCACGACTTGTGGTTGGGCGTGCGTATTACACAATCAAGATTTACGATGCCGATTGCGACCTTGCAAACATGCAGTCAGAGCGTATTTATTCAAGAGCTCTTTTGGTTGGTATTACTGAACCAGACGGTGACTCATCTTCGGGTGCTCCAGCAACATACGCGCTGACGTTTGCAATCTCCGGCGCTCCAACTCAAGCCTAATTACTTTCACCGCTAGGGCCACCTAGGTGGTAGTGTTCACGTCATGACAGATGAACTCTATTCAATCCCAGAAGACGCTGACCTCACTCCTATGGATGATGTTGTCAGTAGTGAAACAATCCTTGACCAGCTCAAGGGTGTAATTTCCAAGAAGGTTTCACGTCCTTCTATTTTCATTGACGTTCCGGAACGACCAGGCGTAAAGCTTCTAGTTAGCCCAAACATCACCCAAAACCAGCTTCGCTCATGGCAGCGCAACTGTGGCTCGGAGACAAAAAACGGCCTTGATGCAATTAAGTTTGCTTGTACCGTTATTGGCCAGACAACTAAAGGTATCTATCTGAATGGCGCGGAAGTCTACGAAGGCGGTCGTCCACTTGGATTTGCCTCACCATCGGTTCTACAGATGACAGGTGCCGACCGGGCTATCCCCGACTCAGTACAGAACTTTTTTGGTCTGGACCCACACCTAGAATCAGCCGCCTTGGCTATCATCGATGCCGCAGGCTATGGTGACACGATTGAGGCGGAACAGGAAAACCCTACCAAGTAGTCCTCGACTTCTTAGTTGAGGACTCGCGCATTATTTCCGCGGCCAGAATAGGGAAAGTCTTCGGGACAGACCCAATAGAAATACTTCGCTCTACTGAAGATGAATGGCTAATTAGGCACGCATGTGCTAAAGTTATTGAGGCCGACAACGAAGAGCAGAACGCTGCGACTTAGCAAACAAGGTGTCGTATGGCAGAAGTTGAAAACGTAGTTGTTAGGGTTGAGGCGCAAGGCACTGCCAGTACTTCAGCACAGCTTGCCGCCGTTGGTACAGCTTCTCAAGCCCTCTCTAATAAGGTAAATGGGTCTTCTAAGAGTTTTTCAAGACTTTCTGGAGCAATGTCGGCGTCTACGAAGCAGACGAAACAAAACCTTGCTGCCACAACAAGCCTGACAGACAGGTTTAAAATCCTAGAAAATCACATGAACCGCGCAAGCAGTGCGTCTAAGATATTTACAAAATTGTCCCGTTTTCTAATGTTTGCAGTTATCGGTCTGGGTATCGAATTTGCTGTTACGGCCGCTTCTTTAATGGCTGTAAACGCCGCCTTTGCCATCGGTAACGCCCTTGTGAAGGCTTATAAATGGTCTATGGGTGGAGTGGCAGCCGCAGTAGCATCCGTCGCTGCAGCGCTGTCTATAGCGGCTGCTGCACAAAGAGAATACACGGCTGCACAGATGGCCTATACGCAAAAAGCTACTCCAAAATTTGGTTCAGCAATGGACTACAGCATGGCAATGGTTAGAAACCTAACAGCAGATACGCAGCTCGCCGTATTTGGCGTCGAAAGCCTTAATGCCGCGTTTACAGCAGTAAGCAAAAATAGTCAATTTACAGGAAAGACCCAGGCCGTAATTAGGGCGCTGAGAGACTTTGCAGCCATTGGTGGGGACCCAGGAAAGAGCTTGGCCTCCATAGGTAATTTTGTGGGCTTACTTCAAAAAGAAGGAAAAGTCACCTCTAAGGTTTCGGAAGCCGCAAAAGCCATAGGTCCAGAGTTTGAAAAAGCATTTAAGAAAATAAAAAAGAGCGGCGGCGGCGTACAAGAGATTTTCCAGTCAATACTTTCCGGCGATATGTCTAAATCGGCAGGCATAACAGGTCAAGCAGACCTGCTGAGCGGAACATTGTTTGGAATGTTTAAGAAATATAAGACTTTATTAACTGGTTTATTTGGAGACATTGGACAGCCGCTACTTGGTCCAGCCAAAGACGCTTTAGAAAAAATCTTTAACATAATAAAAAATGGACTATTAAGAGTCAGTCCAGCCATTACGGCTTTTGGAAAAATTATGTTGCCGACGATTGTGAAGTCAATTGAAAAACTAACTGAATTTACAGTAAAACTTTTTAATAAATACCTTCCTCAGTCAGAAGGAATGCTTGGACAAATACGGCAGTTTTGGCTTGACTTTAAGCAACTCTTTAAAAGCATAAATGAGTCATGGAATAAATTGAGAGCTGGCGGTTCGATTGTTATCGACATGTTTGCCAAACCGCTCAAGGAACTATTTAAAGGCATTGGTGAAAACGTTGAAGCTTTTTCTAAATTAGCAGTAGACAACAAAGATAACTTTCTTAAATTTGGAGACAGCATGGGAGGCGTCGTTGACGCCTTAATGGATTTTTCAAAGAAATTTAAAGAAGCATTTACAGCCGCACTACCAACCATTAATACTATTTTGACCATTGTTGAAAAAGTGATTAAAGGCATAACCATGCTTATGGGGTTTGTTGCGGGAATACCGGGTATTGGTGGAGAGCTCATAACGGGCATTGCTGGGTACGGAATAATAAAGGGTCGCAGAAGCGCACAACGGGCCGCGTATCGTAATGGAAGAACTCCTAAAGGAAGAATGGCTCATATGGGCGACGCTGCAACGTCTCTCTTAGGTATGCCCATGTACGCCGGCCGAGGATGGGAATCAATGGTCGACAAGGATGGAAACCCTCTCACCTCCAACCCTGCAAATAATAGAGGCGGGCAAATGATAGGCCCGTTCGGCAGGACGCTTCCAAGCACGGGGAGACTTGGGTCGAAGATTTTTAAAAACGGCAGATTTGGCGGATTGAGAGGAAAAGTAGATTCTCTTGGTGGTCAATTTAATACATGGGGTTCGTCCAAAGCAGCGATGGACCAATGGGATTTTTACAACGATAAAAGAGTGGAAACACTCGTAAAAGGTCAAGGCGCAGCGGCCCCATTCCCTGGCTCAACATATGACCCCGTATCGATGACATATCACGGTGACAGAATTACTGATAACCCGGACAAGTTGACTGGTAAAAAAGCAAAATGGGGCAGAGCTAAGGCTGGTTTCAGGGGTGGCTTCGGCATGGGGGGAATGGTTGCAGGAGCAGGAATTGCCGCTCTCGCCAACTCTCAATACGCTCCGTCAATGCTTTCAGAAAATGCTGGAGCCATAAATATGGGTGCTGGCCTGATGGCCATTAACCCAGCGCTCGGCCTTGGAGCCATGGGTGCCGGAACCCTTGTAAACCTAATGAAGGGCACTGGCGCAAGAACTGCCGGCGGCGGTGCTCTAACCGGTGCCGCGTCTGGAGCTGCAGTTGGTGCCGCTCTTGGTTCTGTTGTTCCATTCTTCGGAACTGCTGCTGGAGCAATTGGTGGAGCAGTAATCGGTGGAGTTATTGGATTCTTCGGTGGTAAAAAAGCAGAAAAAATGGTTGCTAAAGAAGCAGCCAAAGCATTTGCTTACGACAAGCTTGGAGATGCAGTATCCAAATTTATAACCGGAGATACTAAAGGTGCTCAGGGTGTTGTAGGAAAATTGTCTAAAGACGCCAAAAAATACAACTCAATGACTATTGAGCAGCAAGGTGCTTTCATAACAGATTTAGAAAGCAAAGGAATACTCGGCAAGACTCAGGCGCAGCGAGCACGTCAGCATAAAGGAACATTTGGAGAAGAATTAACCAAAAATGCAGCAAACATGAAGCTCGCAACAGAAGACCTATCTAGTTCGTTTGAGAATTTAATGAATGGACTGCAAGGTTCTACCGGCATGTCAAGAGATGCAATCATGGAGCTAGCTAAGTCCATGGGGGTTAACCTCTACGAGCCAACACTGCAGTTAACCGACGCTCTTGGTGCTTTGGGCAAACAGATGGACTTGACACTAAAAGGTCTTGCACAATCTGGAACAGATGCAATATTGAAATCATATTCGTTTATTGACGAATTGAGAGAAAAAGAAAAAATTCGTTACGCTGCTGACGCGGCTGCTAAAGGGATTGAGCAAGGCGGTGGTGGGTCGCGCGACCAGTACTTAGATTTAATGCAAAAAACCTCAGAATTTCTTGCAAACACCAACCCTGATGATGCATTAAATCAGCTTTATGGTTTTCAGAATATATTCGGTGCTGATGGAAGTGCTTTTGGAAAAAATGGTGCTCTTAGTACTGTTGGAAGAGCTGACTTCGTAAACAATGCTGGAGGAGAATACGAAAAAGTAGTAGCTAACCAGGTCGCAAACCTAGCAACCGTGCGTTCTCAAGGAATCATGCAACTAGTCAACCAGGGTGGTTTTGAATTCACAGATGGCGCTGCCGGTTTTGAGGGAATAAAGTCTCGACTAACTTCCATGTATAGCTCTACAGACCCTGAAGAGCGTAAAAAAGCCCGAGAACTAGAAAACTTCTTAATTAGTGGCTCTGGTCTTGGTGCTAACAAAGACGATATAGCGAAAAAATTGGCAAGTTTTGGATTTGATATAACTGCAGGCGGAGGCCTACAAACCAGCACTGCCGGAACTCTGTCAGACCAACTTGAAGGTGCCGCATTAAAAATGAGGACCGACATAGTCGCTGCTATTGGCTCCGGATTTAGCACCAAACCAGACTGGTGGACAGGCAGGCCAGATTGGTGGGCTGCTAATCCACCAGACCCTGACACTTCTTCCCCACGTGCTTCTACTGTTGGGGACACTGTCTCATCTCGCTTGGGTCGTACAATGTCTCGTCATAATAGTTTTAACTCAATGCTTACTGGAAAACGAACCGTCACTTCGGCATGGAGAAATCATTCCCTAGGCTCTCCAAGCTCTGACCACGTCACGGGAAATGCGTATGACCTAACGGGACAAAATCTTGGCCAGTACTCAACCCTAATTAAAAACGCTGGAGGATTTGCGGAATTCCACGGAGCTGCAGGCTCTAGACACCTACACGTTGTTCCACCGGCAGCCCCATCAGGAGATACGGGAACATCCAGGATAGGTATGGCGGCACCAGCGGCATTGCCTCAACAAACTGGTGGGGCTGTAACTATTAATGTTTATGCTTCAGAAGGTCAAGACGAACAAGCAATTGCACGAATGGTTATGGATGAAATAAACAAGTCGCAAAGAAACTATAGGGAGAGAAGATAATGGCAACTCCACCAGCATCAGTTACTAGCGTAATTAGGTCAACCAGTACCGTAAAGCTGAACGTCATAGTAGGAAGACGAGCTCCAACCCAAGACAACCCCTCAATATATGACATTAGGGAAAAAACCATTACTGTCGGGCAAAGGTCGGCTACGCGCAGGATGGCTCAAAAAAACAATACGGCTGTATTTTTTGAGTTTACGTATCCGCCAACGCAGGTTTCCTACGAAGGCATAGGTATGGATATTCAAGAAATACCGCGCCCACTACTTAGACCATTAATTGACATTAAAGGAAATTATAACTATAAGGCAAGTTTTGAATTTCTTGTAGCTGCAAGCGGCGATGGGCTAACCACAAGCGTTGAAAGTCAATTAAGAACGCTTGAATGGATGGCTAACACTGCCGAGCCAGTCGCATTTACTAACTTTGATACGTTCTTAAATACAGGCCACTGGTACATAGCTCAGTTCTCAATTAAAACCAGCAGAGTAAATGCAAATGGTCAAATAGTTGCAGCTCAATGCACTATTGGATTGCTTGAGTATCAAGAAACAAAATCCGTATTTTCAAAGTTTCCTAAAATTAAATACACAAACTCCAATCGCAAAAAAACAACAACAACCACAGGTGGGGGCTCCGGCGAAGTTGACCCCATTACAAGCAAGCCTGTAGGAGATACTGGCGGAGAGCAGGTTGCGCCCGTCACAACAGGTGCATCAACCGTCAAGACCACGCCTTTGCCTCCAAAAGCATGGAGATACGAATACAGGTATAAAGGCGGAGGAAGTGAAACCCCTCCAGGATTCACGCCACCATTGACTTCATCTGGTAAGCAGCTATGGACAAAAGAAGGAAATGCGTGGGTTTTGTATGGCGTGGGCAGCGCCTTCCCATATCCAACATATCAACTGACAAACAATAAGAATATTAAGATGGACAAGGACGCAGTGGTCCCCAAAAACTTAAAAGGGCAAGCAAAAACGGCGTATAAAATATCTACAGAGCTGCAGAAAGCTAACCCTGGAGGATAATGTCTACCATACTGAGCCCGGAAGATTTTTTTCTATCTTTAGAATTAGATTTTTCCAAAGGGGATTCAAGCATTTACGACACTGACAGGTTAAGAAATAATGCTGCATTTCAAAAATATGGTCTCGGCTCTATTATTCAGTTGTTCAATAAGCCTAGCGCATTTAAGAAACCAAACGTACCTACGGTTGAAGGAACTATTTTTTTAGAAACCACAATAGTTTCTTATATGGTTAATAAAACCCTCGTTTCTGTTTCTGTGTACCTAATAAAAGATAAAAATTTATGGGTTCTTATTCCTGGTTCGTCATCCAAAAGCGGCAAGCCTATCTCTAAATCAGAAGCTTTAAAAAAATACAAAAGTGACGGTAAGCATTTTGGCAAATTTGCGATAGAAAGAAATGCGCAAGCCTACAAAAAAGCGCTCGAATCATATTTTGCTACAAACCTGCAAAAAAAATCACTTTCTGAAGTTTCTCAATTCGGCCCCTATGTTACGTCTCTTAACTTGAGTTACTCAATAGACGGAGCTAACCAAATTCAATTTACAGTCATAGATAGAGACTATTTAATGATGGAAAATAATCTTTTTGCGGCTCGCAGAAAACTTCTGTACAGAGGATGCATGTATGAAATAGGGGTTGTTGAAGTCGGTCAAGGACCTGCAAGCTCGCCACAAGTAACGGTTACAGCATGGGATGCTGCTGTTCAAGCAATGAAAAGAAACAAAAAACCTGACTCAATATCCGGAAGTTCTGCTTATGAATATGCGGTTAATGTCGCTAGGGAATTTGGCATTGAACTGGTCGCTGAAAAATCGAACAAAACACAAACTATCAATAAAGGAAACGGAGCCAACTCTGACGAAAGCGTATGGTCGGTTCTGCAGAGCGCAGCTAATCAAGACGAGTTTGTACTTTATGTAATGGATGGGGTGATGGTGTATGGGTCGCAAAAATGGCTCATGTGGAAATATGGAATAGATTCAAAATTAATCGTCAGCACGCAGCTTAAGACGGCTAAAGGAATTGTTGTTAAAGGTAATATTGATTTAAACAGCAGGCCCATTGTTAAAAACACCAATGGTTCAATTAGCACTATTCGCTCAATAAGCATTGGCGAAGGAAAGTTAACGGTTTTAATTCCTACCGTAATTAAAAAACAGGACGGCAAAGGAATTATTGTAAGCGACAAAGACGCTATTAGCTACTATAAAAAAACTGGTCAACATCTAGGAAAATTTTCTAACCCCAAAGACGCCACAGTTTATGCCGTCGCCTTATCTGCTCAGCAGGAGAAATTGTACTCATCCAAGAAAGAGCCGTCAGTAAAAAAATACTGTCGTCTTTACTATAATCCTGGCGGAACCATACCTGCCGATGCTCAAAAATTTACAGTGCTGGAATATCCAACCATAAGACAATCAGAGAATGACCCGCTTGAGGGTGATGGCAGAATTGTTGTAGCTAAACCGAACGGTTGCCTCATTAGGCCGGGTCAGACTGTTATTATTGGACCTAAGCCAACACTGTTTCAGGGTGGATACATAGTAACTGAAGTTTCATTTTCAGAGGGAACAAATGACCCTGTAGAAATTTCTTTTAGAACTCCCGAAAAACCAGTCAATCAAAAAGACGTTCCGTAGGTACTCATGTCTATTGCAAATATTGCTATCAATAATTCAACATATACGAATTCTGCCAAAGGTTCGTCGCGCCTATCAAACCCTGCCGCGACCTATGTTGGAATCATAACTAGAATTGTAGGTTCCCAGGTTATTTTACAAATACCAAAACTTAACTCAGTAATAGAATTTGGCCCATGTGATGTTTATTGTGAGTTTCCACAAGTCGGGGAAAATGTTTTATGTAGCTATATTGATGGCAGGTATGACCATATTGTAGTTATTGCAAAAAAGAACGTACTGAACGTAGATATTGAAAACATACTGGAAGCAAGGGTTTTTGACTAATGGACACACTTGCTTTTCCTGTACGGTTTACGGACAACCACATAGCTTCCTTAGATGAGGGGACTGATGCCTATTACAATCAATTGATTGCCTTGGCGTTACAAATTGCTCCCGGAGAACTTGCTCTACAGCTTGATTTTGGAACTAGGAATATGACCTTTAGCGACCCGTCCGAAGCTGCAATAAGGCAAACTATTGCATTTTACTTTCCAGAAATAACAGTTACAGATTTGGCCATTTCCAAAAATGAAAACACCTCATCTTATTCAGTAAACCTTTCTTACGTATACTAGGGACCATGGCATCACCAGACTTTTCAGAATATATTGACCTAACGGTAAACGACCTTCAGCCGGAAGAGCTCTATGCCGCTGCCTTAGATTACACAAGAACTGCCCTCCCTGAATTTGAACCCCGCGCTGGTTCTGTTGAAGATGCTCTTCTTCAGTCGTTTTCTCTTATCAACTCTTTATATATAGCTGCGGCAAATAGAATACCCAATGGCACAATTGAGGGCGTTTTGCGACTTTTGGGCCTAGAACGGAGAGAGGATGGAGTATCAACCATAAATGCTTCATTCACCATCTTGACACCTGGTGGGACTGTTTTGGAAGGAACCAGCGTTTCTTACGATACGGACAATGATGGAGAACCTGTTCAGTATCCATTTTTTGTTTTACAAACAGCCAGCGCGGCAGTCGGTTCAAATACCGTAAACGTAACTCTTGAATCGTTGGCTCTTGGACCGCTTCCGTCCATACCTATAGGAACCTCGCTTACCATAACTCAGCCGTCTTCTGAGTTATTCACGTGTGTTACTACTTCGGTTCCGTCGTCAGCAGCAACAGCAGAGTCGGATATCGAGTATTTGACACGCGGCGTTACCTATTTGAACTCATTAAGTAACTCTCTCTGCACTGCAGCACAGATTGAGGCGTATATCTTGTCAACATACGCAGGGGTAACGAGATGTAAGGTTTACGACCTTGCCTACGGTTCTTCCACTTCTCCAGTTTCAACAACCACAACATCAGCAACAACTTTTGGCGGTTTTCTTGATGTTGTTATCGATTGCTCAACTGAAGATAACCAGCTGTTTTCTTTCAATGACGGCTTAGGTTTAGATATTGACGGCGAAACAGTATGGGTAACCACGCAACAAATGTATGGCAGCGCTGAGGTTACAAAAGAAGTATTTCCATCTGGAGCAATGGGTTTTGGTGCCGAAATAACAAACTTCGACTCTATTGCAAAGACAGTATCCATTTCCGGCATTGGGGTCACTTCCCCAGCAGCTTCTGCAAACCTTGGCGAGACAATGGTTCAATTGGTTGGAGGCCTAACCTACGCGCTTCTGGACGGAACAGCGCCAGCTCTTAGAACTCCAGATGCTCGCGGCATGTATGTAATTTTTACATGGGGAGTGGAGGGTCAACCTATTACTTTCGAAACAAAACAGGCAATTTACGACGATATTTCTACTAGAACACCTGTTGGTATTGATGCTTTTATTCACACAGTGATGCCGGTCGAGGTTTATGTTGAAGTAGAAATAGAGGTGCTTCCAGGATATGTAGCATCTAGTGTTTTGGCTGACGTTACGGATTATTTAAATTCATCTTTCAGTCCTGAATATTACGGTAACTGGAGTGAATATCTTTATAGAGACGAGTTTGTTGTAAAAACATCAGAAGTAACCGGCGTTAAGCGGGTTGTTTCGGTGACTATTAATCTTCCATCCTATGGTGCTGGAACCGTCACTGCAGTGACTGGAAGCACCTACTTCAATAACTCGCTGATGGCCGTGACCGACCCAGGAAACCCAGTAAATCCTCAGTATTTGCAGTTCCTGTTTGCAGGAAGCATGCCGAGCGTCACGGCAAACGTGAGCATATATGGTTCGTGATTTATTATCAGATAAACTTAAGTCGCTCGCTGCTCTAAACGGGGTTCTCACTAGTTGGGATACGCCGGACACTCACCCAATTGACTTGGGGGAGTCAGACTTGTCGCTTTATTACCCTGGCAAAAAAACCGTTCAACTTCACCCAGACTATACATATTCTAGTGCTTATCGTCCGCGGGTGTGGCTAGGCACCAACTCTGTTTCGTATGACCAAGCATTTGATGGACGCCAGACCGCTTTTACTGCTTTTGCGCAAATAAATGATGCAGCGACTGTAAATATAGTTGTTTATGAGACTAGTTCTGATGTTTTTCACGACGACGATAGTGAACTGGGTTCGTGGTTTATGCAGTGGACAAACAATTTTCCACACGAGGGGGCTTTAGGTAGCTGGCCTTACACTTCGGGAGAAAAAGACTTAGCCACATTTTTTAATAACAGAGTAGAAAATAATGGCCTTGTCGGCACGCTTACGTCAATAAACATCAAAAAGTCCCCGTACGACGTTGATGGTATGGGGTTTTTGACAAGCAACAAATGGACAGTACTGAGAACTGACTGGCATACACTTCCTGCAGTTACGTTATCTAGAAATCTTGGAATCTTTATAGAGGTTGTTTACGACACCTCGGGTATTTCACCAGCGGCGGCAAAAACGTATTTAACATATCCTTCACTAACAACTAGGTACGGTTTCGCCAGGAACAATATTGGACACAACGCCTTGTACTGGACCCTGCCAGACGTAATTGTTTCAAACGACTCTATAGACAACCGTCTTGATAGGCCGCTAGGTAGGCTGGTTGACGTCTTAACGCATCACTCAGAACTAGCCGACGAATTTGTCAACAACTGGGCATACATGGACGTAATGAGTGGGGCCTCTGAAGATGACGACTCATCAAAAAGTAAACTAGTAAATGTCGAAGTTGCACCTTTGTCTAGTCTTTTGTGGTTAAGTCAGTTTGTGGGAATTCAGCGCGACGCAGTTAAGCCGACGTCCACGGCGTGGTCGGGAGTTCCTGGAACGTGGGGACAAATTATTGATTTGGTGGATACTGACGCCCCACCTAATGGTGTGTCGTGGAGCGAAATAGAGACATACTCTCCCAGTTTTTCAAAATTAATTGAATATCTTAGATATGCAATATCTACTGGTTATATAGGTTTTAGGGCTGGCACTGAAGAAGCAATTACAGAAACAGTTAAATTTTTCTTAGATAACAATAAATATGTTCTAATCGACAAAAATCCGTCAGGTACTAACCGGTTCTCGGTGACATTGTATACTTATATTGGCGATACTCCTGATGCTACAAATGTTGGTGGAACAAGCGAGCTAGTCAGAGCCGCCATACAAATATCAAAACCAATCGGTATTGAAGTAAACCATGTAATTCTAGCGGATGTATAAAAAATGGCTGTAAGCACAACACCAAGATTTCTATTGACGCGCTGGAGCTCGGATGACGATGAGCTCACCCGTACGCACTTTGACGACACACATGCTGCCATTGACGCTAGCGCTGCAAAATTCCTTGTTGGAGCCGGCGCTCCGCCAGAGGGTTCGGCCTTATATGTTGGGGCGTTTTTTTACAATACTTCCACGTCTGTTCTTTATTTCTATACAGGCTCAGTAACGTCGGTTGGTGCTTTTACGGCCGGTAGCTGGGTAAAAATTAACGAGATGGCCACAGCAGTCACGTCCGTTACTGCTGGTGGGTCTTCGGTTGTAGGGACGTCACTGCTGGCTGCTAGACAAGACCACGCACACTCGCTAAGCGTTGGAGTAACAGCCCCTCAGGCTATTGGAACAACCGCGGCAATCGGTTCATCCGGAAACGTTTCTGATGCTGGACACGTACACGTCATAGCCAATGGAGCCATAAATGCCACTGCATTGCTGGCCAACTCTATTGTTTCAACAGACAAAATAATCGATGATGCGGTCACTTCAGCCAAGCTAGCAGACAGCGTTTCTACAGACGCAAGTCGTGCAGTTACGACAAACCACATTAGAGACAATGCGATTTTGACTGGAAAAATTAACGACGGCGCTGTAACTGTAGACAAGATTGCTAACACTTCAATAATTAAGTCAAAGGTAAATACCACAGTAGCTGGTGGTCCTGGTGTTTATCATAACGGCACCGGTTCTGGTGGTGGAGCAATTACATACGGAACAGCAGCGCCTAGCGGTACAGCCAACGAGGGTGACATATACCTCCAATATTTGGCGTAGGTTAAATAATGGCTTACCCCGAACAGCCCTCCTACGTAAGGATTGGCTCATCCTGGAAAACAGTTGAGCAAGCGTTTGTCTATAAAAGCGGCGCATGGAAAAGAATAAACCAGGCATACATTCGTCAGGCCGGCGCATGGAAAAGAGTTTATGCGTACGACGCCATTGCTCCTACGATTGTAAGGTTTGAACTTTCTGGAACTGTAAGCGGCGGAACATATGGAGCTACTAAAACAACAGCTTCTTACATTTTGGAGTTTAGTGAAACTATTGCTTCGTGGAATAATTCAATGGTTACGTTTTCTTCAAACCCTGGCACGGCGTGGTCTATAAGTTCCATAACGACACCTGATAACAAAACTTATGCAATAAACATAAGCATGGGTGGAACTCAGACTTCTGGCGACGTCAGACTGTCTGTTCTTCCTACTGGAGTAACGGACGAATCAGGCATTAACCCGTGGACCGGAAGCGCCACCGTGTCTCAGACTTTTTCGATAGACGTAACTAAACCAACTGTTGCCGAGTTTGCCTCTGTGTCTGCCGCTACCGCGTTTACAGTTGTGTTTACGCTTAGATTTTCTGAAGTTGTAACTGGGCTACTGTCTTCAGAATTCACCATTGGCGGAACATCAACAGGGTGGGTATTGAGCTCGTTTACCGGCTCCGGAACGTCCTATTCAATTACTCTTACCGAGTCTTCGGCTAACAGCACAACAAGTGGAACGCTTACGTTGTCTATACCAACAGACTGTGTATCTGACGCAATTGGAAACTTGGGGCCAGCAAGCACCGCAACATCTACAACATTTAACGTAGCCAGAACCCCCGTTACTCCATCCATATCGGCCATTAGTTCTTCCGACCTAACGCTGCATAACAGAAGAATCAACTATACGGCGAGTGTTCCTGCTGGTTTTACGACAATCAGTCATGTGATTGCATACCTATACGACGCAAACGATAACTACACGGGCACCTCTCAAACAATTGATGTAACCGACTCATCAGCCGCGTTTACGGCAGATGGAAGTTTTAATGTTGGCAGAAATCCAGGAACAAAATATTTTGTTAGGACGCAGACTTTAAATACTCTTTCTCTCTCTAGCCCATTGTCTACTCGTTCTGAAGTAACTACCGGCGCAGACAGGACTCCCCCAACACTTGCTGCTCCTTCCGTTACTGCCAATGTCCCATCTGACCCAGGATGGCCTGGAGCCGCTGTAGTGCGTTCTCTTAGTTATTCTTTCGCTACTCCGTCTACCTACCTAACTTCAGAAGTGGCAAAAGTAACCGTCTACTGTATTCGCTCTTCGGATGGAGTATCGATGGGTTCAGTAGAACATCTCAAGGGTGCAGCTTGGGGAGCCGGAGCACTGACCGGAACGTTTGGAAGCCTTGCTGGGGGTACTAATTATTATATTTACGCAACCTCCACAGACGAATATGGCGGAACAAATAGTACTGCAAATAGTGGAAGCACAACACTGGCAACTCTTAGTACTTATGGCGGGGTTGATTCATACCTGTTCTACGACTGGGGCGCTGAAGCAAACTACACCGCAGAAACTGGAACATTTGAAGTTACCGGCAATAGCTTTACGCAGACAAGTATCTACTCGCTTCCAGGAACGAGCGACAATAGCGGCACTCAGTATAAAATCACTTCTGTACGTGTCGAAGCATGGGTTGTAATTAGCGGTATATACATAGCTTCATCGTCAAGAAGTTTTCATGTTGATTTTTCGGGCACCGATACATCCGCATCTACTTCTGGTGGAACGGTTGCAGGCAACCAATCCCCATGGAGTACGAGTTCAGGCACCGCAACTCAGGATAAAACCATGGCATGGACTCTTGCTTATGGAAATCCAGGAGCTGGTCGTATCAGGGTTCGTGGGGCGGGGTCTATTGGTACCGTCCAGGTAACCCCTACTGACCAAAGAATTCGCGTCAAGGTATACATAACTGGAAAACAAAAAACCTGGACTCTCTACTCTGCAACTAGAAACTATACATACTAACTATGGAACAAATCCTGTCTCCTATAGCAGCAGCTATTGCTGCCTTTCTTTCTACGTACGCAATAATGCGTGGGCAGCGTAGTGAAGAAAAGCGCACGAATGTAACTAACAACACCGAGCAGATTCAAACCATATTTGATGGCTATAGTCGAATAGTGGCCGACCTTCATGCCGAAGTACAGCGCCTGCATACTCTTGTCGATGAATTACATCGAGAAACAGAGATATGTGAAGAGCGCAATGTTGTGCTAGAAAAAGAGATAACAGAAGTCATGGGACGGCTCTGCATACTTGAGGAGCACAATAATGGCAAATAGCGAAGACATGAACGAAATATTTCGCGAATTAGTTCACAAGTCGCTTCCCGATAAATTAATTGTCAACTTTGTAATTGTTGCCGAAGTGGCCGATGACGTAGGTTCACAGCTAAGTCTTTTTGTAAGCGACACAATGTCCCCCTGGCTAGCTCACGGCATGCTCGAGTACGCAATTGACATGATTACATCAGAAAAAGATGATGAAGACGAAGAAGATGACGAATAAGTCTGAGAAACCAGCTATTGGTCTACAATTTAGGGACGGAGGTGAGTAAATGCTTGCTGGAAATTACAACATAGTATGCGAGCAAGGGACTTCGTTCTCACGTAAGTTCGAGCTTCAATACCCCGACCCAGTGGACCCAACCATCTACCTGACGTGGGACCTGTCTGGCTATTCCGCCCGCATGCAGGTAAGAAGAACCATAGAATCCTCCACAGCTATGATTACTTTAACTACCGAGAATGGCGGAATAGTAATTGATGATGAATTTGGCTCAGTTATGGTCGTAATGACAGCAACTCAAACATCATCCATTACAAATAGTGGTGTTTACGATATTGAATTAATAGATGGTTCTGGGGATATATCCAGAATGGTTCAGGGCGAGTTCATATTGTCCTACGAGGTGACTAGATGAGCAATGTCCCCAATAATGTAAATATCTACCAAGACACCCCAAATCAAGTACTTGTCAACCAGGACGCACCCAATCAGGTCATAATCCGGTCTAGTGGGTCTGCTGGAAATACTCGAAGATTTGTCTTCAATCAAGAGGTTGCCCTGGCCACCTGGGTTATAACCCACTCCTTGGGAGGTAAGCCTTCTGTAACCATTGTGGACTCTGCAGATACCCATGTATTTGGTGAGGTACAATACAATAGTAATACTCAGATAACAGTCCTGTTTTCTGCAGCGTTTTCTGGAAAAGCATATCTCACGTAAGGTAGAGTAAAAATGGCACAAAAATTTCTCACAAATATTGACCTAAATCAGAACCAACTTGTCAATGCCACCTTGCAGCAAGTTCCTTCAGACCCTGTATCTGGCAACTTTGAGGGTCGCCTTGTATATCATACTGGCGAAGACGTCATCAAGGTTTGGTCTGGGAGTGCGTGGAGAACGCTTATCTCGTCAACCGCTCAAACCGGTGCAGGCACTACTGGTGTAATTTCTGGTGGCACTTATGCGACCGCTCTTACAATCACTGAGTCAAATGGTCAAATAACGGTCACACCAGAACTTGCAACATCTTCAATTGCTGGTCTTTTAACAGCAGCAGATTTTACTAAACTTGCGGATGCTACTGCCGATGCGACTAATGGCAAATTAGTAATTCGTGACGGAAGCGGAAATGCCAAGGTTGCCACCCCGACACAGGCCACCCACATTGCCACAAAAGGCTATGTAGACGCTGCTCGTCAAGGCCTTGATGTAAAGCAATCCGTAAGAGTTGCTACTACGGCACCAATCAACATTGCTGCCGACCTTGAGGCTGGGGACTTAATTGACGGAGTAACCCTTGTTGCCGGCGACCGCGTTTTGGTAAAAGACCAAAGTACAGCATCGGAAAACGGTATTTATGTTGCTGTCGCTTCTGGTGCTGGAGCTGCTTCTCGTTCGTCTGACGCAAACGGAACTGCTGATACTGGGGAACTAAAGGCTGGAACGTTCACTTTTGTTGAAGAGGGTTCTACCCATTCTGACAAGGGTTTTGTTGTTTCGACAAACGGAGCAATCACAATTGATTCTACGGCAATTGTGTGGACACAGTTCTCTGGTGCTGGTTCATTCACTGCCGGTGATGGACTTAGTCAATCCGGAAACACAATCAACGTTAACGTTACCGCTAACAGAACAGCAATTACTGCAGATGCGATTGACATTGCTTCAACTTATGTCGGCCAGTCTTCAATCACGACTCTTGGGACAATTGGAACCGGTACCTGGGCAGCTACGGATGTTGCCGTCGAGCATGGTGGTACTAATTCGTCTACAGAATCAGGTGCTCGTACCAGCCTTGCTTCTTCTGCTGCTGAGGCGTCGGGAAGAACAACAAGCACACCATCACTTGCCCGTGTTGCCACCAAGGCCTGTGTGGCTTCCGCTGCTGGGGTTTCAACAACGTCAGTAGTTCACAACTTCAACACCCTTGACGTCATAGTTCAAATTGTAGAAGTCGCCACCGGAGCAACAGTTTTTGGAGACACCGTCCGCTCTGATGCCAACACGCTTAGCGTTACCCTCTATGGCACCATCGGCATCGGGGACTATAGAATCATCGTTACAGGATAGGTAAATATGAAAATTACAGCAGAACAAAAAGCAATGGCAGCATCGTACGCAAGAAGCGTCTTTGGTGCAGCAGTCGCAACATACGCGGCAACAAGCGACATCAAGTTGGCAGCTAATGCTCTCTGGGCAGCAGCGCTTCCTGTTATCATTCGTTACCTGAATCCAAAAGACACAGCTTTCGGTAAGAAAGCTTAATGCTTAGCCCTGAGGGGCATTAACAAGAGAAACGACCGAGGTCATGGCTCAAAAATTTATAACCCCTATCGCCATTAAGCAGTTGTCGTCTGCTGGTTCTGATGGGTTGACAATTTTTGTAGACGGTGAAACTTTTGCAAGACTGCAAATTCAGGGTGGCGGTCGCCTTGTCTGGGGTGACGGAACTGGTGGCGGAGATGTAAACCTCTACCGTGACGAAGCAAACGTCCTCAAAACAGACGACACACTAAAAGTTCCTACTCTCTTCATTGACGGCATAGAAGTAGACACAACTGGCGCTACTGGCGACCAAGTCCTTAAATTCAATGGAACCAAGTTTGTACCAGGAACCGCCTCAACTGTTGCTTCTCTTGATGACCTTACAGACGTAACAATAACCAGCATTGCCACTAACCAGGTTCTTCAATGGAACGGCACCGCATGGGTTAACTCAAACGCCGCAGGTGGAGCAACAATCTCAGACACCGCTCCAAGCACTCCTACTGCTGGTCAGATTTGGTTTGAGTCGAGCACTGGTAAGACTTTTATTTACTACGATTCATCGTGGGTCGAAGTCGGAACACAACCACTTGGGCCAAGCGGCCCTACGGGTCCTGCAGGGGCCACAGGAGCAACAGGCATAGAAGGGCCAACGGGTCCAACTGGCTTAACGGGAGCGACTGGAGCCACAGGCATAGGTGCGACTGGCCCAATCGGAGCAACTGGCCCAATAGGTCCAGAAGGAGCTACTGGTGTAACTGGAGACACCGGAGCAACGGGTCCCACTGGTGTAATCGGGAATACTGGGGCAACAGGGCCGACAGGACCAATTGGACCAACAGGACCTACCGGAGTAACGGGAGACACTGGGCCAACTGGATTAATAGGACAAGATGGTGCAACTGGTGCAACTGGTGCTACAGGGGCAACTGGAGCAACGGGTCCAGGATTTACATTCCGTGGGGCGTATGACAATGGAGCACAGTACTACATAAACCATGTAGTTACATATGGCGGGTCTTCTTGGGTTTGCATTCAGACCATTGATGGTGTTGCTCCTGCAGAAAATACTTGGTGGACCGTATTTTCTCAAAAAGGTGCAACTGGTGCAACTGGTGCTACAGGGGCAACTGGTCCGTCTGGTTCTAACGGCTACGTCGGTTCAGATGGTGCCACAGGTGCCACTGGTCCGACTGGACCTACTGGCGCAACAGGTCCTGCTGGAGCCACTGGTGTGGCGTATGTGACAGTATCCGACACAGCTCCATCAACACCAACGCAAGGTGACCTTTGGTTTGAGTCTGATACCGGAAAAACTTTTGTTTATTACGATTTAGGATGGGTAGAAGTTGGTCCTCAACCAATCTCTGTCGACGGTCCAACTGGTCCAACCGGTTTGACTGGAGCTACAGGACCAACCGGTCCGACTGGTGCTACGGGCCCTGTAGGAAACTTAAACTCACACGAATCTGCACACGCCGCAACTGCAGCAACGCTACCAAACAGCCCTGCGTATACGGCTGGCTCTGCTGACGACAATAATGGAACCGGCTTCGGTGCATATCTTCAAGCAACAACTTTTGGCGCATTGACTATTGACTCTCATGCGGTAGGTGTTGGCGACCGTGTTCTTGTTAAGAACCAACTCAATCAAATCCATAATGGTATCTATGTTGTCACGACGGTTGGTAACGGTTCAACTTACTGGCGTTTAACTAGAGCGTTGGACTTTGACAACGAAGGCGTTGACATTGAAGTTCATAACGGTGACTACTTATTCGTTTCGCAAGGAACCACAAATGGTGGCACTTCGTGGATGATGAACTCATACGGCACAAACCCAGACGAGTCAATCATTATCGGCACAGATGGAATGAATTGGGTCAATGTTGGTGGTGCTGGTCCAGTCGGTGCAACAGGAGCAACAGGCGCAGGTGGAGCACTTGGTTATTACGGTGCGTTCTCTGACTACAGCAACCAATACTCAGGCGGCGCAGTTACTGCAGGCGCTGCTACCACCAACACTGCTGCTCCGATACAGATTGGTCAGATTGACGAGAACAATGGAGTAACCATTCAAAATGGTTCACAGATTTTGTTTACCTACGCTGGCACATACAATATCCAATGGTCAGGACAGTTTACTAATTCTGATTCTGGCGAGCATGATGCAAGCATCTGGATGCGCAAAAACGGAACTGACATTGTTGGTTCCCGTGGAGATGTTTTAGTACCACCTAAACACGGCTCAATCAATGGACATGTCCTCCCGTCGTGGAACTTTGTAATGACCGTCGCTGCTGGCGACTATTACGAGTTCGTTTGGTCAACAGACACGGTCAGTGTTTGGATTGAAACAAACGCTGTAGGCACAACACCTACACGCCCTTCAACTGCTTCTATTGTTGTTACGGCAACTCAGGTTATGTATACCCAAGTTGGTCCTACTGGTTTAACTGGTGCCACAGGTCCAACTGGCGCTACTGGTGTTGTTGGGGCTAGCGGTGCAACTGGCATAACCGGAGATACTGGACCGACTGGTCTAACCGGCGCTACTGGGCCCACTGGCATAACTGGTCCTACCGGTTTGACTGGGGCAACAGGCCCGACAGGACTTACGGGCGCAACAGGGCCAACTGGATTAACCGGAGCAACAGGACCAACCGGAGTTGCAGCAACAGTTTCTGTTGGCACAACAACCGATGGGGCAACAGGTTCTGTCACCAATAGTGGAACTACTGCCGCAGCCGTACTTGACTTCGTGCTTCCAACTGGAGCCACCGGAGCAACGGGTCCAACCGGAATCACTGGTGGGGCTGGAGCTACAGGCGCGACCGGCCCAACAGGAATCGGTGCGACAGGGCCAACTGGCCCAACAGGGCTTACCGGCCCAACTGGTCCGACAGGACTTACAGGAGCAACAGGAGCTGGTGCACCACTAACAAGTTCTGCAACCGCCCCAGTGTCGCCGTCTGCTGGTCAAGTCTGGTTTGACACAACTACTGGTTCTTCGTACATCTACTACAACTCAGCATGGGTTGAACTAGGTGGCGGTTCAATGTCGCCACTACCAGTTACTTCATCTACTCGTCCATCTGCACCGTGGGAAGGTCAGACGATTTATGAAACTGACACAAACATTAATCAGCAGTATGACGGCGCTAACTGGGGTCCAACATATCCAGGTTCTGGTTTCCGCAACTTAATCATTAACGGCGGTATGCAGGTTGACCAACGGGCAACTACCGTGTTGAACTATGTTTCTGGTTATGCGGTTGACCGTTGGTTCCACGAGAACCAAACTGCAAACGGAGTAACGGTAGCAAGCAATACCGATGTTCCTACTGGGCAGGGTTTTACTGCTTCACTTAGAGCAACCTGTACTAATGGTGGTTCTACTAGTTTTTCGCCTATTTATTTTACGCAAAAAATTGAGGGTCTTAATAGCGCACAATTAGCGTTCGGTACGGCTAGTGCTAAAACAGTTACTTTGTCATTCTGGGTTCGTTCAAGTGTGATTGGTCTACATTCTATTCTTCTCAGAAATAGTGCTGGAAATCGTCTTTATGTTGCTTCATATTCTATTGCAGTTGCTAATACTTGGGAAAAGAAAACAATCACCATTCCTGGCGACACGACTGGTACTTGGCTTACGACAAACGGTATTGGTTTAGAAGTTCGTTTTTATCTTCAAGTACCATCTTTCCTTGTTGGTGCTGCAAATGTTTGGAGTGCCGATGGTTACCAAGGCGTTACTGGGGTGGTCAATGACCTTGCGACTACTGGAAACATCTTTGCTATTACTGGTGTGCAGTTAGAAGCAAATCCTCAGCCTACCCCGTTTGAACAACGACCATACGGTGTAGAACTAGCCCTATGCCAACGGTATTACTGGAAAGTGGAAACTGCTTCATCAACATATGTTGGGATTGTTAATACGGCAACATCTGGCTTGCCTGCAATACCTTTTCCCGTTCAGATGAGAGTCGCTCCAACTGCTACATATTCTGGGACTTTTAACATTGATGACGGGTCTATTGGTACGACCACAACAAGTGTTACAACAAATTCAGTCGGAGTCTTGTCCATAAGACCGTATCTACAGTCTTTTGCTGCCTCGTTGACAACTGGAAGATGTTTAACCATGAATGGTGGTTCGGGTGTTATTTCTATATCGGCGGAGTTGTAATGTACGAAACATATAAACCATTATTTTCTGACGGATTAATGATTCGTAGGCTCGTTGATGGAGCGTGCATCCCACCTGACCCCGCCAACTCTGATTATCAGGCGTATCTTGCGTGGGTTGCTGAAGGTAACACCGCTGAAGAATGGAACCCTGAGTAATGCCAGCAATTACTTTTCCTGCTTCTCCGTATGTAAATCAGATTTTTACTGTTGGTCCTAAGAGTTGGCAATGGGATGGGGCTGTATGGAACGCCTACTTCAACGAAGCAGTTGACTCTGTTTATGGAACAGGCGCTGATGGTGACGCCGTACTAGACGGAACCACAACCGTTTTGAGTATGGCTCCGTCTGCAAGCGTTTACACAATGACCCGCGATATGTACTTCAACGATTTGACGATTAACACGAGTTGTCGCCTACAGCCAAACGGATACAGAATCTTCGTTAAAGGCACATTGAAGTTCATGGGAACTGACTCTACGATTGGTTTTACGACTGGTTTTGCAACTGCTGGCTCTATCGCTCAGGGTGGCGGAATACTAGAAGCAGTACTGCATTCATTGGGAGGCTCTGCAACTGGTGTTTTGGCAACTGTTCCCCACTCATCAATGGGTGGCGCTAACTACTTCAGAATTCCACGACAAGCAGTTACTGGTTATTCCGTCACTGCCGCAGGCGGTCCTACCTTTTTGCGTGGAGGTGCTGGCGGATTAGGCCAAGTTGGGGGCGGAATAGTCATTATCGCTGCTCGCTACATTTCCGGTCCTGCGTCAGGTACGGCTTACATTAAAGCCCCAGGAACTGCACCTGCAGGTGGAGGAGTAATACTCATTGTTTCTTCCGCTGAGGCATTGGCTCCTGGAATAACCACTGATGTAACTGGACAAAACCCAGGAACCGTCTACTATATGTCACAGGTGTGATATGGCTATTTCTAGAATTGAAAAAAGTGTTGCACGCGCTGCAAACGACGAAATTTACGGGCATGGTGGAGACGGGGACGTAGTCGTCACATCAAACACGGCAATCACGTCAGACATGTTTTATAACAATCTGGTGATTAATACAGGAGTTTTTCTAAATACAAACGGCTACCGAGTCTTTGTTAAGAATACTCTTACAAATAATGGCTACATCGGAATTGGTTCTGTCTCTTCTGGGACAGTTGGCGAAGCCGCATCTACTGTTTCTGACGGAACAGTTAAGGGCCATTCTCAATCCGCAATTACTTATCGTGCTGGTGGAGAAGGCGGAGGCGGAACTAGCCCTGGAATAACCGCCCTTCCCGAGTATCTGTACAAAGACATCAACGCAATGTCTGGTGGGGTGTTCATGCACACATCGGGAATGATTGCTATAGGTGGCGGTTCAAAAGGAACGACTGGTTCTGCTGGCCCTTCGGGGGCAACTGGCCCTGGTGCAACTGGAAGTGCAGGTGCAACTGGAAGCCCTGGGGCAACAGGAAGCCCTGGTGCAACTGGGTCTCCTGGAGCAACTGGATATGCTGGAACATACGGTCCAAATGCAGGTATTGTTGGCGCTTCTGGTGGTCGTGGACAAACAGGAGGCGCTGGTGCGTCAGGGTCTCCTGGTTCTTCTGGTTCTCCAGGCTCATCAGGAGCTCCTGGGGCAACTGGGCTTAGTGGGGCAGGCGGAGCAGGTGGTGCCGGAGGGTCTGGCGGTCTTGGTGGAGGAATTGTTTGCGTAGTTGCTAAAACTGTTATTGGTTCAGGAAAGTTTGTTTCTATCGGTTCCTCCGGTGGGACTGGGTCTGCTGGTGCAACTGGCTCTACTGGTTTGCAAGGTGCTTCCGGTTCTACTGGTGCATCAGGTTCGGTAGGAGCATCTGGAGCATCTGGAGCGGGTGGTTCTGGTGGCGCATCTGCGCCAACTTTAAGTGTTCATAATGCACCACATACACATCCGAATCCTGCAACACATAACCCGTCTCATCATCACCACTATACGAACCATTCAGATAGACACGGCCACGCAACTAAGGCTGGAAATCACCACAATCCGGCAGGCCATTATGGCGGGGACAAAATTACTCCTGCGTCCCATCACCCCGCTGCTCACCACAACAACCCTCACCATCACCACAATGGACACTTTCATCATCCTCATAATGATGGCCCGCATGGAGGAACACATCACTGGAACCCTCATTGGTGGCATGCATATTGGCAATTAAGTCATCATTACCCGTTCCCTCACTATCATCAAAAACCAAACGGTCACGGTGGGCATAGCCACGGGGACACAACTGGTGGGCACGATACTCGTCTTTACCATGCAAAATATGTTGGACACGATAATCATTGGGCTGCTGGCTCAACACACGATTACCATACTCACCCCAATGCTCATACTCCAAACGATGGTGGGCACTCTCATGCTCCAACTAGAAGCAACACCTGGTCCCATCACCCCAACCCTGCAACTTCAGTCCCTAACCCTCCCAGTGTTTATCCAGGTGGCGGAGGTGGTTCAGGCGGAGCAGGAGGAGCAGGAGGAGCAGGAGGAGCAGGAGGCTCTGGTGGAGCAGGTGGTTCTGGTGGCGCAGGAGGAACCGGAGCTACAGGTTCAGCAGGCAAAAGGGGTGGCGCAGGCGGGGGCGGTGCTATTCTCGTAGTTAGTGACTCAGTAGCGGGTACAATTACATACGATACTCGGGCTGGCTTAACTGCTGACTCCGATAGTTTTGCAGCTTCTTCTGGAGCGGCATACGTTCTTATAAATATTTAGGAGAAAAAGATGGACCTTGGTCTTACAAAAGAACAAAAACTGGCAGCATTGACAAGCGTAAGGGCAGGCATACAGTCGGAGATTTATTCTCTCCTCATCCGCATTGGTGTAGACCCAGATACTTACGACCCAGCCGAAGAGACCGGTGGAGACATGGTCATTGGTGAACGAGCACGAGTAGCAACATTGGCTAGCTCTTTAGAAATGATAGAAAGCAAATTAGCTGAACTGTCATGAAACGTTTTGTCTATGTGCCGCTAAATATGGCACAAGACGGAATTCCAGAAATAGCCACAAAAATGGCTAAAGACTCTCATCTTTCAATACGAATAGGTGGGATAAATGATGGAATATCTGCAAGTAAAATTGAAATTATATCAACACCGGAAAAGACTGACATTGACCACAAGCCTTCAGTTAATGCTGGATTTATTTACTCAATAGACATAACCAACGAGTTTGTAACTTTTGATACAACTACATTTCTTGAAGTTTTTGACGAAGGGTACTTTAAGGTCTTTAAGCCTCGGTTACGGGAAAAACATGTAGTTAGGTTTAGGGAAAGGTTCTTTACCCCAGGTGCTAAAGTTTTCTCAGTACGTTCAGAAAACGGTACCCAATATCATGAAGGTTGTTTTGAGGTAATATGAATCACTTATCGCCTGCTCCGTGTATTTCTGTTTATGAAAATGCTTTAAATTCTTCTGGGCTTAAATCGTTTACCGACGCATTAAACGAGGAAATAGAAAGTGGATGGAGTGAGCTCACTTGGGGAAACTCCGGCGTTGGCGGGAATGGCGCAGTTACATCCTATAGGACTTCTTTGGGTTGTTCTCTTGTCCCCCTAATGAAGCCTTACCAACCAACTGAATTATCAGAGTTATTTGACAGGAATGTTAGGTTTCCGGTAGAAGAATTGGTAAAAGATTACACATCTGAAAACATGATTCCAATGGGATTTTTTGAACCGTACTCTGTTTTAAAATATTTGCCAGGCTCTGAATACCATGCTCATTACGACCACTTTAGGGACAATGCTCGTGTGTTTAGTATGGTTGCTATATTGGGTGAACCTGAAGAGGGGGGGCAGCTTGAGTTTCCAACTTTTGGAGTTACGGTTGAACCAAAAATTGGTTCGGTAATTTTGTTTCCTAGCAATTTCCCATATTTACATGTTGCGCACGAAGTAAAAGCTGGGATTAAGTACTCTTTGGTGACGTGGTATCAGTAAAGATATTAGTGTAGGATTTCACCATGCTCACAGATAAAGAATTAGTTGATTTTAGGACAGCATCAGGGACAACCCCTATGTCGTTTGGGATAGTTGGTTCAGGAACTGCCGGCCTAATAACAGCGTTATACATGCGCAAAGCTTTTCCTTTGTCACCGATTACGGTTGTGTCGTCATCAAAAATAGGAATTATTGGAGTTGGCGAAGGAAGCACGGAGCATTGGGCTCAGTTTATGGACACGTGCGATATTCCTAGAGAAGCGATGATTGAAGCAACCGCCGCAACACACAAGTACGGCATTAGATTTGAAAATTGGTCAACTCATACGAAAGACTATTTTCATAGCGTTGGCGAAATAGATGATATTTATGCTCATGGTTTATTTGCTAGTTATATGGGTTTTGTTGAGCAAGACAAACTTTTTACTACACAAACATCAAGTATTGGTTTAATAAAAGACAAAATTAGTCGCCAATCTCTTCATAAAGCAACAAACCAGTTTCATTTTGACACAAATAAACTTAACGAATATTTTACTTCTCTTGCTTTTAAGCGTGGTATTAAATTTGTTGACGCATCAGTAAAAAGTGTTCTTGTTAACTCAGAAAATGGAACAATAAACTCCGTCACAACCGAGTTCAACGAAAACGTGGTTGCTGACTTTTGGTTTGACGCTAGCGGTTTCAATAGGGTATTAATGAAAGAACTAGGAGCCGACGAGTGGTGTTCGTTTAGTGACAATCTTCTTTGCGATACGGCAATACCTTTCCCAACCGAAAGTGACCCTAGTGGAAAAATAAAAGCCTATACGCGCGCGCGTGCCGCAAGCGCTGGATGGGTGTGGGAAATACCCACCCAGGAGCGCCGCGGTAATGGCTATGTTTTTTCATCTCAATTCATATCTACCGATGAGGCCGTTCATGAACTAGAGCAGATGACAGGGTATAAGGTAGAAAATACTCGCGTAATTAACTTTGATGCCGGATATTTAAAAAATTGCTGGGTTAAAAACTGCTGCGCAATAGGTTTGTCATCTTCTTTTGTTGAGCCCCTGGAAGCCAGCAGTATTGGTTCAACCATTCAGCAGATTAAATATTTGATTCCATATCTTGCTTCGTATGTGCCATCTAATGTTGCGTCTCAAAAACATTACAATCAAGGCTTTGAAAAAATGATGCGTAATATTCTTTCTATGATTAGGTTGCATTATTATTCAGATAGACAAGATTCAAAATTCTGGCAAGAAATGTCCCACATGCCAATCAATGAAGAACTGCAGATGATTATTGACCTATGGGCTGAGCGTCCTCCGTCTAGGTATGATTTTGACAATTCGTCTGGTGAAATGTTTTTAGCTCCACATATGGCTCACGTTGCTCAAGGGCAGGGTTTGTTAAACAAAGATTCGTGCACAACTGCAATAAATAGGCTTGGGATTCGAGAAGAACTATTTACGAAGATGGATGAAATGCGGCATAATCGCCACAACCATGAGATGGTCGACCATGCAACAGCGTTGCGCGAAATAAGAACAATTGATAGCGAATGGAATTAAAGTGAAAAAACTGCCCAAGGTAAAGCCGGGGTCTATTCGTTGCACCCCTATAGACAACCGTCTCATGGAGAGTCCTCCGTTTGTTAACTCAATATCTAACCCACCAACATGGTTTAAAATGATTGGGAAGAATCAGGGTTCTGTTCGTAAATGTGCAGGGACAATAGACCTTCTTGCAGCTGGAGTAACACTTCCAGCATGGACAAATTTTAGATTCAGGCCTGCTGAAGATGGAAATTGGGAAACTGGTGGAGATGAATTTAATCCTGCCGCTGGGATAAATCATATTTCTGGATTTCCATACGAATCAACAGGTCAGTGCCCGATGACAAGCGTTCGTAAAATGGAAACCGGTCAGTACCCAAAGATAGTGAACCCATGGCGTATTGAAACAGCACCAGGGTGGTCAACCTTGGTCTTGCCTATTTACTGGGAACCGAATGAAAACTATTCAGTAATCCCAGCGATAGTTCATACTGATTTTTATCACCTTGCAAATATCGTTCTAAACATCACCACAGACTCTGCTTTTGGCATACGGCAAGGGACATCGCTAGCTCAGTTAATCCCGTTTAAGAGAAATTTAGACTTTGAAAAAATTGATTTCAATGATGAATCGTACTTTAAGTATGTTGCTACTACTGGATTTGGAATGGGACACGTTGCTCCATTTGAGGGCACCGCAGGCCCATATAGGCGCGAAAAAATACGAGTAGACAAGGCTTTAGAGGAAGAAAAAGTCAATAAAAATATTTTTAACAAAATCTTTAAACGAGGTTAAGTATGAACAACACGTCACAAATCAATGCAGCACTTTATGGTTGTTACTACGTATACGAATCGCTAGAACCATTTAAGCTTTATAGACGGTATCCAGATGGCGATATGGAATATACAGAATATGACGCTTTTACGGCAGATGATAAAACAATCATTGCCTTTAAAGATTTTGACATAACAAAAGCTGAGTACAACTATGTGCTGGTATCTGCTGGCAATGAGTCAATTGTTCAGTGGGCAACTTATGAATCGACTTATTACCAGTTTAATCAAAAACAAATAAATACTTATGACGTATATGCTATTTTAGATTCTGTATCAATGCCTAATTTGATGGCAACTCATGTTCCTACAATTATTTCATATGACAAGCGATGCGACACAACTTCTTATGGTGTATTTCCATACCAGCTTACAGACGGGGTAAAACCATCTGTTTCAGACCCAGACGTAGTTAATGGGCAGAACATTAAATCAATGATTCCGTTTTTAAGCGTCTGCGGTGCAGCCCATATTGAATATTTTGCAATAGAAGGTGCTGGCACCTCACACCAAGACTGGCCTTGTGTTGCTGGAATGTCTAAGACATTTATGGGAGCAATGAAATTGGTTGTTGAATGGGCTTCTCTTGCTGCTGAGCCTTTTAGCCTTAATGAAGAAATTGTGCTTGATGCTAGAAATTTTTTAGAAACGCTAGAACTTGGACAAGACATTATTGACGAAATTTCCGAATATCAAGAAGACATGCCTCTCTATAGATATCTAAAGAATGTTGACAATGCACGAACAGGGTTTGAGGAAACAACAACTATTAGCCCGCTACTTAATGCATGGTTGCGAAAGAAGGTTCGTTATACATCTTTGAACTCATTAGTAGCACAGTATCCAGAAGAAGTAAATATTGACCCAACAGTGCTGGAAGAAGAAAAAACTTCCATTGAAACAAGCGCCTATGCGTATTGTGCGCTTTTAGATGTTGACGATGAAAGCATTACTCCGGAACAGGCGTTGGCTTTAATTGAATATCCAAATATATACAATTCAGAAAAACTGGGTCGCGCCGACACTTACAAAGCCAGAAAGGCATTTCTTTCCTATATGGCGTATAATCAAAATGTTTGAGGAATATATAGGGAGAACAGACAATTTGACTCTCCCAAACACTCCTAAAGAGTGGGAAGCCTTTCACTGGAAACTTCACTTTCTTGGTGGAGCCTCTATAAGATTCGTATATTACTTAATTGCAAAAGAGAAAGAGGCACGTAGGGATGCTGAAAAAAGTAATAACAGCAACCAGGACGATGTCCCACAAGGGTTATTGGACTAAGCCAAACATTGTAGAGGCCTGGGGTTTTGCCACCAAGATTGCCATTATTTTTCCTGGTTTGCTTTTTGGCTACCAGTGGTGGTGGGTTTACATATTTGCTATTGCTTCAAGCATTGCTCTCATTTGGTCTTCAACTGAAAAAACCCTCCCAACAATTATTCTCTTCAATGTACTTTGGGTGGTTTTGGCTAGTCTTTCCATCCTTAAACACTTCTGGTGGTTTTAGGACCCTCAAGCATCTTGGGGTATAATTGCCAACATGGCTTTAGATTTTCCAGACTCCCCAGCTCCCAACGCCCAATTTACGGTTGATGGTAAAACATGGGTTTTCACTGATGGTAAGTGGGCCTTAGACATACCCCTAAGTGGTGTGATAGGGGCAACTGGACCTTCAGGCCCAAGTGGTCCTCCAGGACCTACCGGGCCACAGGGTTCTTTTGGTGGTGCCGCATTTACGTTTAATTACCTTACGGACACTGCAGATACTGACCCAGGAAGTACGAATCTAAAATTTAACTCGGCATTGTCTACGGCTACATATTTGTACATCGACCCAATCGACCTTGATTCAAACGACATTTCGGCATACCTTGAAACTATTGATGACTCGTCTTCAGCAATCAAGGGGCACTTCAGGGTAGAAACAGTTGGTGACTCATCGCAATTTGCTTATTATGCAATTAATGGGGCACACACACTCGTGTCCACCTATTACAAAGTCCCCATTACTTTCTTGACTAGCTCGTCTCCGTCCTGGACAAATGGTCAAGACATCATCATTGCTTTTGCACGAACGGGTGACAAAGGCGACACAGGCCCTACTGGCCCAACTGGCTTGACTGGTCCAACTGGGCTAACCGGCCCAACAGGACCTGAAGGCGCTACTGGTCCAACTGGATTAACGGGCCCAACTGGGGTTGTAGGCCCAACAGGACCAAGCGGCGGGTGGGCAACTACTCAGGTTGTAAACACACAAACCGGAACGACTTACCCATTGGTATCGGACGACCTGGGCAAAATGGTTACGCTGAATAATGCATCAGAAGTAACCGTAACGGTTGGTACTTCGCTTGGGTTTTCTGCTGGACAAAGCATTGACTTGTTAAGTCTTGGGGATGGTCAGGTAGTTGTTGCTGCGGGTGGCGCAACAGTAGTTGGTGCTCCTGGACTAAAACTCCGTACAAAATATTCTGCCGCTACATTATTCTGCATAGGGACGAACAGCTTTGTTCTTATTGGTGACTTGAGCGCGTAATGGCCATCCGCCGAGGAACCGTAGCTAGTAGTGTTTTTTATACAGCACCAAATCCTCCTACATCCGTAACGGGAACTGCTGGCAATACTCAGGTTTCTCTTTCGTGGACCGCTCCGGTATTTACTGGATACACAAACATAACCGACTACATAATTCAGTACTCAACCTCTGCCACTTTTGCATCTTCGGTAACAACGTTTAGTGACGGAGTTTCGTCCAATACTTCAACAACGGTTACTGGTTTAACAAACGGCACCGCTTATTACTTCAGGGTGGCTGCCGTTAATACGGTAGGGCCGAGTCAGTACTCGTCAATATCCTCGTCGTTTGTTCCAGTAACTACCCCCAGTGTGGTAACGAGCCTTTCTGCAACTGCATCTGACCGAACCATATCAGCAACATGGGCAGCCCCAACAAGCGATGGGGGAACTGCGATAACTTCATACACGGTAGAAACCCAATTAAACGCTGAGGCATGGGTTAATCGAGGCTCTCAGGCAAGCGGTGTTTCCTTTACGGTCAGAAACAACTCTGCGGCTACGGCTCGTTCATATAAAATTAGAGTTACCGCAAACAATGCTGTGGGTGCTGGAACTGTTGCTACCTCTTCATCGGTTACGCCAAACTTTGGAACCCCATCAACACCAACTCTTGCAGCTATTTCACCCACTCAGCCAGCATCCGGAAGCGGTTCGGGGGCTAGACAGTTTTCGGTAACCTACAATCCTCTTGCATGTAGTGGATTTTCCAACACGGAAACGTACATAAAACTTTCTGGCTATGCGTATAGCTATAACGCCAACAGTGCTTATTTAAATACAACAAACTCAGGTGCCGGAAAGACGTGGACAATCAGCACGCTTTATTCTTCGTCCTGGGGTTCGTACAGGACATTGTTGGCAAGTGAAACATACTATGTATTCACAAGAACGTGGAACACTGACGGTGACTATGTAGACAGTGCGGAAGCTTCTGTTGTAACAACAGCAACCCAGTCCTATAATGTCGTTGTTGATACTTCATACTACGTAACAGTAGATACAAGCAGTTGGGGTGGGAACGAATCTTATAGTGATGTGACCGGAACTTTTACTGTAACCGGAAATGGATTTAGTCAGACATCAGTCTACGCAATACCTGGAGTTGGAAATACTGGCCCTTATTCTGACGGTCAAAGAAGATACTCTATTTCTTCTCTTGACATAGAAGCTTGGGTTGTTATTACCGGTGTAAACATAACTACTTCCTCTAGAAACTTTTTAGTTGATTTTTCCGGTACGTCAACAACGGCCAATACTGATAGTTCAATAAACTGCTTGCAAGCACCTTTTTCCAACAACTCTGGGACGACCATACGAAGCCTTGGCTGGAATGTTCCAGACGTAAGTATCGGAACGGCACCAGGAGGAGGAAGAATACGAGTCAGGGGGGCCGGCTCTATTGCCACATGGTCAACAAGTCCTGACCAAAGAATTAGAGTTAGGGTAAACATAACAGGCTCGCAACAGCGATGGAACGTCAGCAGCAGGCAGGATTATGTCCCTGCATCCAGGACCGACACTTATTACTACTAATGTAGATTTTTTGTACTCTAAAAATCAAACAATATATGTCATAATGTTCGGGAACCCTAACTCTTTCTAGGAGAAACAATGTCTGGAATCATCGCACCATCAATCGTCAACTACGACTGGACAGTAAGGCAGAGCGACCCTTCTTACCTGAATGTGTCTTTCCCATTCCGTGTCAAGATTGAGTCAATTTGGTTCACCACTCAGCAGGTTTATGGAGCAACGGCAGGTCTTTGGCAAGGTGACGAGCAAACTGTTAATGTTGATACAACCGAACGACTGCTCCGCCTTGCAGCAATCAAGACCAAAAACTCCAAGACACAGCATAGCCAGTACGATAATCCATCAGATTGGATGTTTGGCTTTGAGGATGTTGGCTATGACGGCTCAGTGACTGACGAACTGAAGCCAACAATGTGGCTTGGAAACCCAGATGAAGGAATTGGCAAATTTGGTGCATTTGGGACACAGCCATACTTTGGCAATGGCGTACTTGACCTTCGCAGTACAGCCGCAACGCCTATCGATAAAGCACATGCGATTAACTACAGTTGGAACGAAGCGGAGTACAACGCAAATACCTATCTCGCAGATGTTGCCGTTATGAACACCGACGAAATTCTTCAACTTTTTGTTTATTCAGATGGCGGCGACTGGACAGGCTATGAGAATGATGCAAAGGTCACAATCTCGGTTGCTTACACTGGCGTCAGCAACGAAACGGCAGTTTCTGCTCCTGCTAAGCCCTGGACAGCATGGTGGAATGACTAGTCTTGCCGCATGGCAAAACTACCTTCAACATTTGCGCTTGATACTGGAAATAAGTTAAGCGATAGCTTCTTTGATATTCGCTGGCTTTCGGCCGGCATGAGACCACCCCCAAAAAGGTGGTACACGACTAGCGAAGAGCTGCCTACCGAAGACCTAACCGAGTGGGGCTGGGGAGAAGTTGATTCTGAAGGCCGTTTGGTAGTTAAGTATTACCGCGAGGAAGTCTTTGGTTCTGAAGACGAAGTAGTAAAAATGTGGTTTGTTCTTCTAGACGGTCGACACATTCAGCCTGCCCATTTAATCCTTCTTGGGTTTGCTGACGATAGATACCCCTGGGGAACCGTACTGGAGGGCGCGGAAGCTTCTCGAGTTCTTGAGAAGGAATACATGTCTACATGGGCCGGGATGATTAACTGGCGTGCCGGAGACCCAATGATTCAGCAGATTGCTACAGCTCCAAATTGGCGACGTAAGAGGATTTCGGTAATGATGTTCGGCGTATGTGACGTAGTGAACGCATGTTACGGATTTAGTCCTGGCAAAGTTATTTATGGTGGTGCCGTCACTACGGCAGACGGTGAAAAGTTGCGAGAAATATACCCTACGGACAACGACCGAATATCACCGCGCATAGGCTCCGTAAACCCAGCCACCTAAGCTACAACTCGGTGGTTCTTAGTACATAAGCCGCGTTAGGTATAATAGGCGCTATGGCTATTGATTTTCCCAACTCCCCTGCGCCGGGAACTAATCACACTGTAGATGGCAAAACTTGGACTTTTACTGACGGTAAGTGGGCGCTAAATGTCGGAGTCGGTGGCGTTCAGGGTCCAACTGGAGCCACAGGTCCTGCTGGGGCAACTGGAGTAACAGGTCCTAGTGGTGTTCCTGGCGAGGCTGGTACTGGTGGGCTAGGTGGAGTAGATGGCGCAACAGGTCCGACTGGTGCTACAGGTCCAGAAGGTGCAGCAGGTGCAGTAGGCGCAGAAGGGGCACCTGGTATGCCTGGAGAACCTGGCGTAGAAGGCCCAGCTGGTCCAGAAGGACCCACTGGAGCAACAGGCCCGACTGGCGCAGACGGAGGAGGAGGAGTTAAATATGTTTACAACTACAACAACTATGCAACCCCTACTGCTGGACAAATCGTCTTTAACAGTGCTTACTTTAACAATGTTACTGAAATAAAAATTCATGCTAATTCAAAGAATTCAACTCTTAACACCAGTTGGATTAGTCAGTGGAGCATTGGCGGTCAGTTATTTATTTCCAACAGCACTGGTGATGTAGCAATGTTTACATTGGCTTCTATTCCAGATATTACTGGTTCTATCTACACTATTGATGTTTCAAATTTCAATGTTTGGGATTCTGCAAGATTTTTAGAATTATCTTTTGGGTATTATGAAGACCCCGTTACTTTTGCTTCTTCCTCTTTTAACGAAGATGTTTCTGTTACATATTTCCCAGTTTCTACTGGTCCAACTGGAGTTACAGGACCGACTGGACCGACTGGACCTGTTAGCGGAACGGCCAATCAAGTAATTTATAAAAACGGCTCCAACAACCCGACTGGTTCTTCTGGTCTTGCATATGACGGAACAGATTTTTCTGTTGGGGGGAAAATTAGTTCCACTGTTTCGGCAGGAGACGAAGGTGGAGAACTTTTCTTAAACAAAGCAGCCACCAATACAACCATTAATGGTGGAGTGACTATTGATGTTTGGCAGAACCGTCTACGATTTTTTGAGCAAGGTGGGACTGCTCGCGGTGCATACATTGATATCGCCGCTGCTGGTGCTGGGGTAGCAACAAACCTTCTCGCTCCTAATGCAATATATTCAGGGCAGCCTCTAAAGATTTATAGCAATCAGTTATCGTTGACTCAAAAAATTTATGCGGCAACTGGCGACACACTTGACAACATAGCCACCTACACAACCAACCCTCTCGCTACTTCTTATTTACTGATTACAGTTGGTGTGGCGTATGAATTAAACACATCGTCTGACGCTATGCAGATTGGCTTCTCTATTAATGGCGTTGACCAGTTTTCCTTTAGTGATTCCACTAACACTGTCACCTATAATGAGTTTCCTTACTATACATTCAGGTCAATAAATTCCTATACTGCATCTTCGTCTATTTCTAATATTAGGACATATGTAAAGGGTGCAAGTGGGCAAGTAGTTTGCCCTAGAAATACTGGTGGTCCATTGAACTTTTCACTTACTATTCAAGAGTTCGCAGCCTAAATAATCCCCAACAAAAGAAAACCTTGCTAGTATTTCGGCATGAGATTTCATGTAGTTTCCCTGCCTCACACCAATACGACCGAAGAATTCACGGCGTGTGCCTATACGGAGAAAGTCCGTAAGTTCTGCATCATGATGAAGGACCTCGGACATACCGTGTTTCTGTACGGTGGCGAGTTCAACGAAGCCCCCTGCGACGAGCACATAACCTGTATTACCGAAGAACAGCGTTTAGAGGCAGTCGGTCCAAATCACTACTCGGCTGCATCGTTTGACTGGAACCTTCCACATTGGGTGAACTTCAATATCAATGTCATTAGGGGAATTCAAGAGCGACTAGAACACAAGGACTTTATTTGCCTTATCGCCGGTTTTGCCTCCAAGCCGATAGCTGATGCTTTCCCTGATGAGTTGAGCGTGGAGTTCGGAATTGGCTATGGTGGCTCATTTGCCCCCTACAAAGTATTTGAGTCTTATGCGTGGATGCACTCCTGCTACGGGTCCAAGGTGACCGACCCCCATGCACTTGACGGCAAGTTCTATGACACGGTAATACCGAGTTACATCGACATTAAGGACTTTCCCCTACAAGAAGAGCCGGATGACTACTATCTCTTCATAGGACGCCTTATTGAGCGTAAGGGCTATCAGATTGCAGTTGACACCTGTAAGGCCCTAGGAAAGCGTCTGGTGGTCGCTGGACAGGGTTCTGCGCCCGATTATGGGGAGTATGTCGGCGTTGTGGGGACAGAAGAGCGAGCCAAGCTCATGGGGGGCGCAATTGCCACTTTTACCCCGACTATTTACGTGGAGCCTTTTGGGACAGTTGCTATCGAAGCGATGGCTTGTGGGTCCCCAATTATTTCCACAGACTGGGGCGCTTTTACCGAAACCGTCATTGATGGAGTGACGGGATTCCGCTGTCACACCATGCAAGAGTTCGCTGACGCAACTGAGCAGGTTAAGACCTTAGATAGGGCCGCGATTAGCAAGTACTCAAAAGACCGCTATGGACTAGACGCGGTTGGGCTTAGGTACGAGAAGTACTTCACTCGCCTGCAGGGGCTTTGGGGCAAAGGCTTCTACGAGCTGTCAAAGTAGTAGAATAACCAAATGGCCACAATCTCAAAACTGCTTCTTTCTGGAAGCACTAACGGAAAACAAATAAAAGTAGATGCCACTTCTGGAACCGGAACACTCATACATACCGCAGTGTCTGGAGAGACAGGGCTAGACGAAGTATGGCTTTATGCAACAAACACGGATACGACTTCCAGAAAACTTACAATTCAGTGGGGCGGAACAACGTCTCCGGATGATTTAATCGAATTAACTATTCCTGCTGAAAGCGGCTATACGTTGGTTGTGCCCGGATTAATTATTCAAAACTCTTTAGTTGTCAGAGCTTTTGCAGCAACGGCAAATGTTATTGTCATCGGCGGATACGTAAACAGGATTTTATAATGGGTTTTCGTCCAAGAACATTGCCGTCAACTCAAGTTTCAAGATGGTATAGCGACACGATTGTTGTTCCAGGCCGCTCTCCTTTTATTGCTTCTGGTGGTACCGAAACTACGTCAGGTGGTTACAAAATACACACCTTTACATCTACCGGCGTGTTTACTGTCGTCAGCGGTTCAAGCAGTGTGGAGTACTTTCTTTTAGCCGGAGGCGGAGGGGGTGCCGGTTCTTCTTTTGAGCGCTGCGGCGGAGGCGGAGGCGGGGGCGGAATAGTTACCGGTACGTCTGCCGTGTCATCATCAGTTGGCACTTACTCAGTTGTGGTTGGAGCTGGTGGTTCAGGCTCTGCCGGTTCCAACGGAACAAACGGCGGTTCTTCTACTTTCGCCAGTACTACCGCTTTGGGCGGAGGCGGAGGAGGAGCGGAATCTTCTGGCGCTAATGGTGGCTCAGGCGGAGGAGGCGGAATGGCAGTATTTGACGCTCAGTACCCTGGTGGTTCGGGAACCGCAGGTCAAGGAAACAACGGTGGTTCAGGTTGGGGTTCTGGAACTGACGCAAACTTGCAGGCCGGAGGCGGAGGCGGAGGCAAGGGTGCCGTAGGTGGAAACGCTGCTTCAAGTACCGGTGGTAATGGCGGTGCAGGTTCGGCCTATTCCTACAGTGGTTCATCTGTCACTTATGCAGGCGGAGGCGGAGGAGGCAAACGTACGTCTACCGGCACGTCTGGCACGGGAGGTTCAGGGGGTGGCGGCAATGGTGGAAAAGCAAATGTTGGCGCAACTTCCGGAACAGCAAACCTTGGGAGCGGTGGCGGCGGAAACGGAATAAACTCTGGCACCGTTGTGTATGGCGGTAACGGTGGTTCTGGTGTTGTGATTATTAGGTATCTAGTCTGATGGCTCATTTTGCACAACTAGACGAAAACAACATAGTGACACAAGTTATTGTGGTTGCAGATAATAATTGTTTTGATTCCGAAGGTATTGAATCAGAAACAGTAGGCGCAAAATTTTGTGCAGACCTTTTAGGAGGTCGCTGGATACAAACATCGTTTAATAACCGTATTCGTGGTCGTTATGCTGGTCTTGGGTTTTCATACAACGAAGGACTAGACATATTTATTGCACCACAACCAAACGCTGATTGGATTTTAAATGAAGACACATACGAATGGTTCCCTCCAAATGAATAACCCAGGAAGAAATATAAAAAAATGACAGTACATCTTGTCAATGCGTTTAAATTATTTACGCAGGAAGAGTGCGGTCGTCTTTCTGCAAACCTTCCTGACCCCAATTCCTTAACGTCTAATTATCATCTTTATGCTTTAGAGCGAGGCATAGATGATTCATGGTTTGAAATCGTGTTCACTGCCATAAAAAACAACAACCGGATGAAGATTGCTGTATCGGCTTTAAGCAACCTGGATATCCACATCCACGGCAGTACCAGCTTTTACGCTGACAGTATGTTCTGGGGACCAAATGACCTTGAGAAAAAGATGCGCGTTTTTGTTCCGCTGTCCGGCCATGAAGGAAAAGAATTTTCTGTCTCAGTTGGGTCTATAACAGAGACTTTTGCACCACAACAAGGAACCGGCTATATCTGGCCAGCATGGGCAACGTTGAGTTCTAACAAAAACTCAAACCTGGGCCTTGTGAATCTCGACGGAACGGTAATTGGTAAAAAGCTAAGTTAAAATTTTGCTACACTTAATAAGAGGTGTGGCTTGAAGAACTTACTAAAAATACCAAGAATAATACTGTTTTTACCAATAGTTGTACTTTGCTTTACCTCGCCGGCTAAGGCAGACACATATACCGCCTCAGAAGGAAACAGAGATTTTTACTTCACTTCTGAAGAGCCAGCCACCCTGACGATACGTACGTATGCCCAACAACAATACGGGATTGACTCAATGTTATGGGTCTACGACGAGCAAAACAACGTAATCACTGCAAACGATGACTATTTCGGGCTTGACTCTTATGTCAGTTTTGAAATGATTCCCCAGCAGCAATACAGACTTCGTGCTGGCGTATGTTGCGGAGACCCTAATCGCTGGAATGGAATCTCTTATCTAGTTGAGCCAAGCATTGGCCCTATTAACCAACCCGCAGTAACAACGACTACAAGCACGAGCACCACGAGCACGAGCACCACAAGTACTACTACAACTACTCTTGCTCCTTATTTAAACGCCCCACAACTACTCACTGCTACAAACACTGCTAACGGCGTCGTGCTTGACTGGGGTGCGCCGAATTCAAGTAATACCAATATTGGTTCTTACTCAATTAACTTTTGGGACTTAGATGAAATTGGCGGAACAACAAGCGGCGGCTGGGGGGTTTGGACTCCGTCATCTAATACTTCGTTTCTCATGGACTACACAATGTTCACGGGTAACAATCCGGTTACAACAGGCTATGGTCCTGTTCGCTTTTGTATCAAAGCATCTACCTGGGACGGCAGTGAAGGTTCAAGCCTCACCGACTCAGAATGTGCCTATATAGACTTAGACGTTCAGGCTCCTATTCCGCCAACAACTACAACTAGTAGCACTACAACTACCACCACGCTGCCTTTAACTCAAGGAAATAATGGATGTGGGCCGTATCGGGCATTTACTGTTACCGGAACTACAGGCGGAACAGTGTGGGGTTCTGGACCATATACAGACGATTCAGCGTTTGGTGCCGTTGCTGTTCACGCAGGACTGATTGAAGTTGGAGAGACTGCCGTTATTGAGCCTTACGCCGTGGACAACTATTCAATGTATAAAGGAACACACGTAAATGGCGTGCATACAAATGATTACGACTCAGGATGGTGTGGTTTTTTTGTAAAGCTTCTTGGTACAGAAACTCCTACTACTACCAGTACGACAAGTACATCAACAGTGCCCACAACGACCACAAGCACAACAACAGTTTCACCTATTGATAATACAACTACTACTGGACCCGAAATCGAAACACCCGTATCGCCTACTACTACAACTGTTATTGAAACAATATTTGACCCAGTGGAGGTAAACCCAGTTGAGACACCCACGAGCGAAGGTAACACCGAAGGTGATGGACCCGCCACCTCGGTACCACAATATGCCCCAGAACAAGAGACAACAACACAAACGGACGAACCGCCGGTAGTTGTTCCAGAAGAAGTTCAAGATGCAGCCGATGCTGCGGTTGCGGATATTTTTGACGGACCCATGTCTAATGCAGGAATTGCAAATGCTGTTAGTGATTTAGTGGCAGACGCAGGAACGCCAGAAGAACTAACTGCTGTCGTCTCCTCGCTTCTTGACCAGGAACTTACAGATACCCAGTTTGCAACCGTCATTGATTCAGTTTTTGATGGACCTATGTCTAATGAAAACTTTGCTGCTGCTGTAAACGCAGTATTTGAAGACCCAACTAAATTGTCTGAGGCACAGTTTGAGGACGCAGTGACCGCGGTCTTTGATGGTCCACTTTCGGACGCGCAGTTTGAGGACGCCGTAGCTGCAGTCTTCGAAGATACTTCTACATTGAGTGACGAACAGTTTGATACTGCAGTTCAGGCCGTATTTGACGAACCGTTAACAACAGAGCAGTTTAGTGCCGCTCTTGAGCAGGTATTTGACGAGCCGATTACTGACGAGAAGTTTGATGCAATTATCTCGGCCGTTTTGGATGAACCTATCTCAAGTGAACAGTTTGAAGAACTGGTCAATGTTTTGGAATTAGACACTGTTACGGAAGAGCAAGTTTCAGCTGCTGTCGACTCGGTCATTGAGAGCGGTGTATCGGAAGACCAAGCAGTAAGCCTTGCTACTAGTGAAAAGGTTTTGCAGAGCGTTGATGGAGACCAGGCTGCGGAAATCTTTGATGCCGTTGAGATTACAAACGTAACTGCCGCAGAAGCAGAACAGCTTGTTAATGCGGTTCAAGACGCGCCTATTGAAGTTAAAGAATCGTTTGAAGTAGAAATCAACGTGTTCTCGGGCCCAGTAGATAGCTACGTAGCAATTGGCTCAAGTGTTCCAGTTAAAACAAGAAGAGTAATCATCGGCGTAAGTGCTCTTGCAATATTTAGCGCGCCAGTACCCGTAACAAGGAGAAAATAATGTTCAGAAAAATTAAGGACGGATTGAGCGATTTGTCTTGGACCCTTGCTGGAACAGCATTGGTTCTCATAACCCTCAGTGGCCAAACAAGAACTTACGGATTATGGATATCAGCCGTTGCGCTAGCTGTCTATTTTTTTGGTTTGCTTATTAGTAGTAGCGAAGATTAAAAGAAAGAGAAACAAATGGAAACAATAATTTCACTGTTAACAAGAATCGGAGCCGTATTTGGTTCTAGCGCTTTGGCAGCTATTGCCGGCGGAGCTGTGTTTGGTGTCGAGCTATGGAAGAGCGCCGCTATCGCTGGCGTCATGTCTGCAGCTCGTGTTACTGAGTCACTTATGGCCGCGTATGCCGAAGACGGAGTGCTTGACAAGGAAGAAATTTCACAAGCCTTTGGTGGTACTCCAAAACCTGGAAAGTCTACCAAATAAATCATCTACTGGGTAAATCAAAGCCTTGGTAAAATATAGATACCAACATATGGAGGCCGAACATGCCCAGAAAATATAGCTACTACCCAAGTTTTGACGGTAAAAAAGCACAGCCTGGAACTGAAAAACTCGCTGAGCTTTGTGCGAAGAGATGGAAAGCCAAGAATATGGGAATCTATGTCGCCAGATTGATGAGAAACTCTCACACTGAAGGCAAGAAGATGGGTGACCCAGGTATGGAGAAATGGATGTCGGTTCATGCAACTGGCGCTGCTGTTGACCTCGGGTATCCGGACCGCAAGACCGGCGTTGAGATGTGGGACTGGTTCCTTGCACACACTTTAGAACTCGGCATTGAAGAAATCCACGACTACGCATTTGACACAGACGTTAAGGACAAGGTTCAAGGGTACGGAAGAGGCTTCAGGTGCTCAAGAGGAGAAAATTCAAAAGGGGTAAAAATTTTTACCAAGGATGACAATGCTGGAAGTTTCGGCGGGCAGTGGTTGCACATAGAACTTTCTCCAGAGATGGCAAAAGACGCCGCAAAATTTGAAGCAGCATGGCGCGCGCTTCCTAAGCCAGGCGCATAAATAATGGCTGCCAAGAAGCCGGCAAAACCAATGGCGGGCCAGACCCGTCCAGCTCCTCAGGACCCAGAAATATTTGGCTCCCTAATTAAGTTCATGGGTACAAAGCAAAGCCCATGCACTTGTGGGGAATGTGGCCGGCAAGTTATTCGTGGAATCGTGCGCGTAAAGAAAGAAACATTTTATTGTTCATCTACGTGCGCCAAGAAAAACTGGACAAATAACCAGCAATCAGTAGTAGAGGCTTAATTAGGATAATATTCAAACAGCACCAACTGGGGTGCCCATGTTTACCTGAATTTATCTAATGAGTGAAGAATCAATAATCGAATGGCACAATGACCACCATGTAATGAAGGTCATGCTCAATAAATCCAATTTTGCTATCGATGAAGTTATTTGCCCTGCCACCGAAGATAAGGCAGCTTGTTTACACGAATCCATTGAAGGCTGCTTGGTTAGGTGGTTTTTAATGAGGTATGGCTTTGACTGTAATGTTGGCGTAGTTCCAGCAGCAAGCGAGCTCGAGATTGCCTGGACTCTTGTAACCGATTCTCCATACGACCCCGAACTGTGGCAAGTGTGGGTAATACCAACATCTGATGCAGTATTCGCCGCGTGGCTAGATACTCAGAACGGTGACTCATCATCGGAAACAGCCGCAGAAATAATCTGAAGAATTCCGTCGTGAAACCTAGAAACATCTGGGTGACTAATAGCTTTATCAGTATTGACCCGGTAAGCGTTTCTGCCCTTGTCTTTGTGTTTTGTTATAAGCCCTGCGTCTGATAGTGACTTAATGGACTTTTGGATGTTTGATTCAGTAACCCCCAAGTAAACAGCTAAGGCTCTTTGAGTGATTGAGCTGTCTTCCATGATTGCTACAAGAACCCTTCCAGAAGGAGAGAGTATTGATAGCTCGGATTTAGAGCAATAAGAAATCATCTTCTGTTGGTCGAGTGTTCGCATAATGCCTTCAAGAAGCTCTTCCGTGTTCGCTCCGTTTGCCATTGCACTCTTAATAATGTCGCTTAGAGGCTGACGCAGTACATGTTCTCTAGTTTTACTATCTTTTGTGCCCATAATGTTTGACACTAGCAAAAAGTTATGGAGTATACTGCAGCAAACCAAAAAACCACAATGGTGCCGCACTGGCCGGGAGAAAAAATGACAGAGCTTAGAGAAATCTTTTCCAAGATGGCTGACGAAGAGTCAAGCGAACTATGTCCTGTCGGTCGTCTTCTTGCAGGGTTCGACACCGAAACAAAAACTGCTTTCGAGCGGGTTATGGTTTCGCCGGCGTCAACTAGGGATATTCATTCCGAACTGACAAAAGCTGGTTACAAAATAGGCCGAGACACTCTCGGTTCACACCGGAATAACTGGTGCCGTTGCAAAGGATATTCTAACGATG
>Ga0247722_10000107_pt1 | contig 49330 bp, 41 predicted proteins | sample MSEWelMarce3H_FC_FD_189094 | JGI IMG/M metagenome (GOLD analysis project Ga0247722, IMG submission 189094) | Subsurface sediment microbial communities from gas well in West Virginia, United States - MSEEL Well Study Marcellus 3H_FC | ecosystem: Environmental > Terrestrial > Deep subsurface >... | reverse complement strand
AGTTTATGTTTCGTCGGTCAATTGAAACACACTGTGTAGAGGAATTCCTACAGCTTTCTAGAAAACGCGGCGAGTTTTGTGGAAAACGCAATCGTGATGACGCCTCGGAAATAGAAATCGAAAACACCAAGGTCGCCATTGCAAGCGGTGAATATGATTTGCGTTATATCACAATGAGCGGGCGCATCCAAGTGGATATGTATTCGTATTTCCGGCGTAATTTCAATTTGTCCTCATATAAACTGGATGACGTTGCTTCTCAAAATATCAGTGACGAAATTTTGAAGATTGTTGATATTAATCACCCCATACACGGAGAGTGCGCAGAACTATATACAAAAAATATCACGGGATTACACGCCGGCGATTTCATACATGTTGAAATCAGCACATTCACGTCTGATTACTATATGAACGGCAAGAAATTCACGGTTTTGGATATTGTTCATCAAGGCGACACCAAAGTTTTAATAATCGGCGGTCACCACGAGGCCAATATCGACAAGAAAAAGAAGGTACGATGGGGCATGGCGAAGGACGATGTGAGTCCACAGGATATTTTCCGAATGAGCAAAGGTTCCGATGCCGACCGCGCGGTCGTGGCCAAATACTGTATTCAGGATTGTAATCTCGTCCATCATTTGATGCGCAAAATCGATGTGCTCACCGAGTATATGGAGATGTCGAATTTGTGTTCCGTACCCATCAATTTCCTTGTCTTTCGTGGCCAGGGCATCAAGCTAACCAGTTATGTAGCAAAGAAATGCATGGAAAAAGGCTACTTAATGCCTGACCTGGAAAAAGTGGGTTCGGACGGCGGTTATGAAGGCGCTATTGTGCTGCCGCCCAAGACCAAGATATATACGGATGAGCCCGTCGCCTGCGTTGATTATTCGTCGTTGTATCCGGCGTCGATGATTAGTCAGAACTACTGTCATAGTAGTAAGGTATGGGCAAAAGAATACGATTTGGAAGGCAAACTGATAAAGGAGGAGGGTGAGAAAGACAAGGCTGGAAACTACATATATTATGGTCTTTCACAATATGAATATGTAGAGGTTGAATTCGATACGTTTGAATGGCGCCGTAACCCGGCGCGACCGGCCGCAAAAGCCGTCAAGACAAAGGTTGGAAAACGCATTGTTTGCTGGGCGCAATTACCAAACAACGAAAAATCGGTTATGCCGTCGATTCTGATGGAATTGCTCAAGGCGCGCGAGGATACCAAGAAGAAGGGAAAGAAGGTTAAAGATTCCGACCCTTTTATGGCGAATATATTGGACAAGCGACAGCTCGCATACAAGGTTACGGCAAATTCGCTCTATGGACAATGCGGTGCGCGCACATCCACGTTTTACGATAAAGATGTCGCGGCATCCACCACTGCAAGCGGTCGTATGATGATTACATATGCCCGGCGTATTGTAGAGGAGATTTATTCAAACCGTATCTGCGATACGAAGAACCATGGTCAAGTGATGACGAATGCCGAATATGTGTATGGTGATACAGACTCAGTGTTCTTCATATTCAATTTGACGAATAAGGATACAGGTGAAAAAATCGTGGGGAAACCCGCGCTGGAAATAACCATCGAACTTGCCCAAGAGGCGGCTAATTATGCGACTATGTATTTGAAACCACCAATGAATCTTGCGTATGAGAAGACGCTGATGCCGTTTGCCCTGCTTTCGAAGAAACGTTATGTGGGAATTTTATATGAAGAAGACGCCAACAAGGGGAAACTCAAGTATATGGGCCTTTCGCTTAAACGCCGCGATTCTTGTGACTATTTGAAGGACACCTATGGGCAAATCATCAATATTATTATGAAGGGCGGGAGCGTGATCGACGCAATCCAATATCTAGACAAGAGTCTTACCGAACTAATTGCCGGCACAGTGTCGATGGACAAGCTAGCGATAACCAAGTCGCTACGAAGCTATTATAAGAATCCCCAGCAAATTGCACATCGCGTCTTGGCGGATCGTATTGGACAGCGAGACCCTGGAAATATGCCGAAAGCGGGCGACCGAATGAAATTCCTTCATGTTGCGACGAATAATAAAAAGGCGCTCCAGGGAGAGAAAATAGAGACACCCGAGTTTATAGTAGAAAATCGTTTAAAAATAGACTATAACTTTTATATTACAAATCAGTTGATGAAACCGCTGTGTCAGTTCATGGGCTTGGCGTTGGAGCAAATCTGGACGGCAAACGGCAAACACCAATACATAGTTAAATACAAAAAAGACCTGGCGGCTTTACAGAAAGAGCACCCCGATTTTGAGACGTTTATCAAAAAGAAGGAAAAATATTGTACGGATTTGGTCAAGACAATATTGTTCGACAAACATTTGGTTCAAATAAATAATGACGCGCGAGGACTACAGCCAATTACTGGGTTCTTTAATCGTCTGACGAAATAACAAGATAAGTAACCAAGAGTGTTGCGATACCGTGCATAGCCAAGTGAAACCAAACATATTCATTGTTTTTTACTTTTAATGCTTTTGAGATGAAATAGAGGGCTACTGCCGCAATCAAAAATAAAAATAAATGACTCTCATTTGTTTGGTAAATATAGAGACTGAGTGCTATAATTGTAATTATGACGGCTGCACGGTCACACCAGACTGCTAAATTGTTGGAAACGCCGTGATTCCAAATGGAGGTAATTATTACCGTGGCCAACAGGGCAATCAAATATTTTGGGAGACGTGTTTTATAAAACGCATACATCAGAACAAACGCAATCACAAATCCGTGAAAACACGAAGATTGGAATAAAATTGAATCGGCCATTTGTATAAAATTGAACACTATTTTATAATTTTATGGAAATTAAAAAACTAAAACCCATACACTTCAAACTATTTATGTAAAATGAACGCCTTTGTAATCACTGTTGGAGGCACCACGTTTAACTTCAAGGTTGCGCCTGGAACCTCAATCAGTATTCAGATGAACGGCGACGATGCAAGCATCAATGCACAAGTCGCAAACAACGAAAAAGTCATAGACGACGAAAAAGTCATAGACGACGAAAATGACGATAATATAAGCACAATTTCCAACATCACCGACGTTTTAAGCGCCGATTCCGAGATTGAAATCTTGGACTCCATTCGAAATATCACTATGCGAACTAAAAATGTGGATCCCATGCGAAACGTCACTATGCGAACTAAAAATGTGGACAACGAGTTTTGTCGACCTGTTAAACACCGCTACGAAAAAGACGACGAAGGCAACTATTTGTGCCCATATTGTGACTCCAAAAAGAAGAAGGTAAACACGCTTTCTGAGCATGTTCGCACCAACCATTCGACCGCATACGGCCGCAACGAGGAAACCCACACATGTGAAGAATGTGATAAAGGTTTCCCCACCAAAACCCGCCTAGAACACCATACCAAAACATTCCACGCCATCAGTTATGAAAAATGCCCGCACCCCGAATGTAATTATAACACCGCCAAAAACGCATCCACCCTCATTCAGCACTACGTGAAGCATCACATGGACTACAAGTCGATGTTTAAACAGTCAGACAGCGTATGTGTTTGCAATGACTGCGGCGCCTCTAGCAAAACAGGCATAATGTATCATTTGGGCGTTTGTAATAAATCATCCCCCTTTTATAAAAACAAATAAACACAATAAAATACAATATACTATTTATAATTTACTAACCATTTAATTTAATTTAACCTTAATTTTTAACCACATATTTTTCCTACAAATTCACTTACCTTAACTGTGGATGGTTTTGCGCTATAAATATGATACGCTGAAAAATAGCATATTCCTATTATTGTGATTTGTTTTATTACACGCATAAATATAATATCGGATATTTTTATATTTATTCATATAAATGTACTATTGCGTTTTGCCGGCACAATGGGCATGTATTATGGTTTTGAAACCAGGTTATTAACGCCGCTGATTTGAATACATGTCCACATCGGGTAATTTTGATAACTGGCGTTCCGGTGGTTAAAGGTTCCATTGTAATTGAACATAATTCGGGCTCTTCTAGAGCAGGAATGGGTTCTACATAAATATATTGTGTTGTATTCAATGAAATGTCGTTTTCGGATAAACCTCTATTTTCAGGTTCGGAAAAAAGATTTGAACCAGATAAATCCAAATTTAATAGCGCCGCAAGATAATAATATGCGTGTTCATTGTTTATTGGTATATGTGCTGTCGTCACAAGGTTCCGCTGATGCTCAAGGCTTTGATCCCAAGTCGTGCCTTGAGTTGTACCTTCGGTACTTTGCGTCGTACCTTGAGTTGTGCCTTGAGCCATGCTTTGTGTCGTGCTTTGAGCGTCAGCGGAACCCAGGGCGTCAGCGGAACCCTGGGAACCCGTGCGTCTTGTATCCAAAGCAACAATCTCTTGCAAAATCGGAAAAATACATCTTATATTTCGATTGTAGTCTTCTATATTTCGGTTATAGTCCTCTATATTTCGATTGTAACTAGCAATAGCTCCAAAACTGTGTTGTATATTTGTAGTTGTTTGCGGCGTTCGCGTGATGGACTGTAAAAGTGTAGTCAATAAATTGGTTAGATTGCTCATAAATAGAGATTATATTATCAATATAAAGATTACTCTTTATCTCTGTATACAAAAAACAACAAATAATGAATATACCGGAAAACAACTACTTAACAAATGGCTACACGGGCCTTTGTAATTTGGGTAATACGTGTTTTTTAAATTCATGTATTCAAGCGCTTTCCCACACATACGAACTCCACAAGGTTTTGAACAAGCCTCTAATCCAAAAACAAATGGCGGTATTAAATACCGATGAAATGACTATCTTTCGCGAATGGAAAGAATTAATCGAGGTGATGTGGTCAGGCAATGGAAAATTGCGCCCAATGAAATTCGTGAAAGCGGTCCACGATATTGCCGGTAAGAAGGGGGTCGAAATATTCACAGGATTTGCGCAAAATGACGTGACCGAATTTCTCCGATTCATCGTAAATTGTTTCCATACAGCGATGGCCCGCCCTGTCCAGGTCAATATCACGGGAACCGCCAAAACAAAGCATGACGAGCTTGCAGTAAAGTGTTATAATTTGTTGAATTCCGTCTTTTTGAAAGAGTATTCAGATATTTTTGAATTATTCTATGGGATTTCAGTGACGGAAATTAGAGACGCAGGCAACCAGGTTCAATCTCTCAGGCCGGAACAGTATTTTATTCTTGATTTACCTATTCCCAAAACACAGGCCTCTACGATATCCATTTATGATTGCTTTGATTTATTTACGACGAGCGAATCCATGAGTGGAGAAAACGCGTGGTTTAACGATAACACCGGCAAAAAAGAAGACGTGTCCAAGAAAATCCTTTTTTGGAATTTCCCAAAAATACTGATAGTTGCTCTTAAACGATTTGAGTATGTAGGAAACAAATGTTTTCGAATCAATTCGCAAATAGAGACGCCTTTAACAAATCTGAATTTATCAAAATATGTGGAAGGATATATGCCGAACAAGTATGTGTATGACCTATATGGTGTGTGTAATCATATTGGCGGGCCAATGGGTGGGCATTATACGGCGTATGTGAAAAACGTCGCGGGAAAATGGTTAAACTGCAATGATGAATCGGTTTCTATCATCGAAAATCATTCAGAAATAATAACCCCAATGGCGTACTGTTTGTTTTACAGAATGAAAGAATAAAATATTGATATAATATAATATATTATGACGGCAACAGATGCATCAAATAATAATACACCTCCTGCAACAGATGCATCAAATAACAATGTACAGGTAACAGATGCATCAAATAACAATGTACCTGCAACAGATGCATCAAATAACAATGTACCTGCAATAAGCGAAAATCATTTCGACAAAAATACACTACTCTTGACGCTTGGATTTTTAGCCGTATATTTCATAATACACATATTTCTTGGATTTTTCTATAATAAGGATGACCCAAATCATCACTCATTAAAGAGTCGGATGGTGGATATTATAGTATTTGGTTTACTGATTGGCGGATGTTTTTTGTATTATTTTTCACTAACTAAACAGGACAAGGACGATTTTTTACCAAACTTGGCGGTTGCAGCCAAAGCATATTTCAATAATGCGTATTCTATTGTTGAGATGGTGTTGTTTATAATTTTATTCTATCTTGGCGTCTATGTTTTAGGTATTCCAATGACACCAGAGGACAAACCATTTTCAATTACATTTTTTGAATCCAAAGCATATATTTGGTTAGGTATTCTATTGATTATCCAATTTTTCAAATATTTTTTTAATATTTCTATTATTGATGTGATTTTTGGCGGATTCAATTTGGCGAATCTGTTTCCAAGCTCTACCGAGACTAAGAATACAGTTGCGAGTCCATTGCAAAAATCGGAGGTTTACAATATTTCCAACAACCTCTATTCTTACAACGACGCACAATCAGTTTGTAGCGCACTTGGTTCTAGACTCGCGACATACGATGAAATCGAGGAATCCTACAATAATGGCGGCGAATGGTCGACGTATGGGTGGAGTGAGGGACAACATGCCTATTTCCCAACACAAAAGAATACTTGGAACAAACTTCAACAAATTAAGGGTCACGAGCACGATTTAGGAAGACCAGGTGTGAATGGTGGATATTTTTCAAATCCGAATGTGCGCTTTGGAGTGAATTGTTATGGCGTGAAACCACCGATGACTGACGCGGAGAAAGCCGCGATGGATTCAAAGAAGAACCGAATTTACCCGAAGACTGCCGAGGATGCCTTGGTGGATACCAAGGTGGAATTTTGGAAGAAAAACAAGGACAAACTCATGGTCGTAAGTGGTTTCAATAATGACGATTGGTCTAGATACTAAAGCATTGCGACTATAAATTTGTTAAGAGCAAAATATAATATAAAAACACGGTATTTATATTATTTATTACAGATGAATCGTGTAGAGCAAATGAAAAAAATCCAAAGCGAGGCATTGGAGCTGTTTACTAAGAAAAACATTGATTATGGAGACGCATTCGCAAAATATGGAGTCATTGGAGTGTTAATGCGAATCGAAGATAAATTACAACGTTCTATGTCTATCACAAAAAACGGCGTGAATCTAATAAGCGATGAGGGGATTCGAGACACACTAATTGATTTACATAATTACGCGGCAATGGCGCTAATGCTGTTAGATGAATAAAACTGTGGGGTTATAGAGCCATCTTCCATTTCTTATCTAGAACACAAGAACATCCACTCGTCTTCAGCGGCGCCACGGCTCTCATCTTGGCGCGACGATTTGCGATATTGCTCGCGCCAACACCTGACCCCGCAACAAATCTATTATCTATGCTCGCCGGTACACCTGTTATCGTTGCAATCGGTAATACTCTTCCCATTTAATATGATATATACTATCATATTATATTGTATTTGCCCGCCGACGCTTTATCATCAATCGTATATTTTGTGTAGAAAGATCCTGTAATTTTTTCATTATATATTGAACCACCGTTATGTTAACAAAGGGGTGCTCGTCATATACGCATATCTCGTTTTTAATCTCATGCTGTTGTTCCGCGATTTGATAATAAATCGTATCAAACCCATATTTCAGTATTGATTCGGCGGCTATTCTGAACGCATTGTCGATCATCTGCCGCGTAAATGTGTTGATTCCTATGTAACAACCTTCCACGCGCGAACACACCGGAATACCAACGCATCGTCTAAACCAATAATTATTAAATTTCCGGATACGCTTGAATCCGCCTTCGTCGTCGCATGAATAACAAAATTCCTCTACATCGCAATAAATAAAAAAGGCGTTCTTGTATTTATCGTCATACATCAGGTCAAAAAGGTCGTCAATTTCGACGCCAATTATACTGATATTCATTACTATACATTAGATTGTCTAAATATATTGGGTTTTAAACTATTTACATTGTCTTTTTGATTGTGTTCAATTCCGTATTTTTCGCACCATAATATGCACTTTTTTATATTTACTTTTCTGTTATATTCACATACGGATTTGTTTTCAATAAAACCAAAAATATTGTGAATCGTTTCGAGTTGTTGTTGGCCGATGATTGCGTTACATTCTTCGATTTTTGTTTTAAAAAACACGGGTATTTGAGAATTTGATAAGAATGATGAAATCGTTTCATTTGTCTGTTTTTTATATATTTTTTCAAGTGCCCTTTCAAATGGTGCCGAATAATCTTTGTAATTGGAAAACAAGAAATTATAACATACTAGGAATCGTTCAGAATTTGATTGTTGTGAAATGGTAGGTTTCAGAATATACGTTTTCTCATACATGGACGACAATATATACACTATATCAGTGGTTGTCTTATGAAAACAGTCTGTTAATTTCATAATTAGACAGCCACCCTTTGCCTGGATACACACGGCGGTTGTGATTTTAAAAAATAACTGTTCATTTTTAATAAATTCCGGAGTCAAACTGTTTCCGTCTTCGCAAAAGACCAGATTGACGGTGTTTTTGTATTTTTCAGATATGCCGTTTAAAAATTCGGGGGTTTCAAATGCATGTGGAATATCAGGATTTAATACCCAATCGACGGAGGTCTCTATTTTTGATGTTGAAATTCCGTAGTATTTATCATTTGGATTTTTACGAAGGTTAGAAATAGGTTCAATTGCGTGGTATGGATTTTCACCCAGCGAAAACATTACAAAATCAGTCGGGACATAATCCTTGAAATTGAAGCGCACACTTTGTGTTAATTCGATAAGTTTAAAATATAGATTGGAAACTGGTTTGTATACGCATATATTGTCGGGTGAATCAATATTTATTATATTTTCATATTCGTTTGTGTTTGCGTCATGTTCTTTCCACATTTCGGCGTATTCTTGTTTTTTGATGTTTATCTCGGATAGATAGCGAAACAATGAAAAAGAAATATATATTGTTGGGTTTTCTACACTCATAACACATTCTATGTTTTTCCATATATTATTTGATAGTTTTGGGAAATGAATAATAGACATCAGCTACTATTCATTTGGTTTTATTTTTATATATATTTTCGTTATTTACTCTTTCGTCTCTGTGAATTTAACGGCTTCCGAACCGAGTTCGGATTCGATGGGTGCATATTTGTCCAATACAACGCGGCGTTTTTTCGTAATTCCTTTTTTGATTTTAATAAAAGGCGCGTTTTGTAGGGCATCTTTGGCGGCTTTTTCCAAGCCCTCGCGACCAGACAAGCCCTCGCGACCAGACAAGCCCTCGTCTTCACGATTAGATAATCCTTTAAGACCATTTAAGCCAATGTCCTTTCTCATTTCTTTGTGCGCTTCTTCTTCCTCCATTTCCAAGATATGACTTATTTTGCTTGTATCTACACTCTTGATTTTCTTGAATATCATAAATCTATTAAGGAATGAAATCTTCTTCTCTTCTTCCGACATTTTGGATGCGTCCTTATACCATTTCGCCGAGACGGGGTTTTGTTTGATTTCATCGGCCATGGTATTGTAAAGCTCGCCAAACATTCCAGTTCCATGCTTGAATCCAACCGATACAGCCTCTTCGTCCGTGATTTGGCCAAATCCATAATTTTCCATAATTCTGCGCAAATAATCATAATTCACAAGATATTCCACGGCCGGCTTGTTGATTGATTCTTGAAACACGTTGATCGCGTATCCCACGCTGTTTTCGTCGTCCGCAAAACTGGTCTGGTCATACATTTTCTGTATTTCCAAGAGTTTGTTTTCGCCTACATGGATTGATATGCCTTCGCCCTTCTTTTTGTCTCGTAGTGCATTGAATATGGTCTGACCGTCGTAGCAGGTGGCGACAAAGTAACCGTTGACTTGTGTACATTCCGACAAATTTCGGATGAAATTGTTGAGTGTGGTCGGGTTTTCAAAGAAGTAGTGGATTGCGAACTGGCATGAACTTATATTGAAACCTTTTGACCCTACTCCATAGCTCTTATACACCGCGCGCGGCATTTTGGTCTGGTCTTTTGCGCCGTGTCCAAACACCGCCTTGGCTATGTCGCGTTCCTTTTCAGTGAAGAATGCGTCGCCGTCACGAATATTAAGACCGCTGTTTCCGGGCAAGAACAAGGCATCAAACAACCGGTTTGTTCGTTTGCGTTCGTTCAAATAACGGGCACACGCTCCATCCCTCTGGTTGTAAATATTATCCTTTGAAACGTCTATTCCCAACACGAATTTGAGATTCGAGTATTTCCACTTGGACATATCACCCGCCTTTCCGACCGCATAATCAATGAGCGTATCGCCGCGGTTGGAAACCCCCCGGATGAGCTTCATTTTCACATACAAATTGTGGAAATCACGCAGTCCACGCGTTAATGATTGCTCGTCGTTTTTGGTTTTGTTGTAATATACGTCGTCGTTCGTGTTGTTTTCCGGAATGTTTGTGCCGGTTTTAATCATATCTTCAGTGACTGGATAGTGGATGGATTTCCACACGTCATTGGCGACATGGTAGGAGTTTCCGTATTTCTTACTGGTGAGCGAACGTAGCGCAAACGTCTTGTCGTGGCGGATTCGGAGAGGTACCCAGCGCCATCCGGGTTCCAAGGTTGTGTCGTAGTAAAACTCAACAATCGTATTGTCTTCAAACACTTCGCCTTCTTCCGTTAGCATATTGTCGCCATAAACCATATTTATGTTAGCGTAGCACGCTTCTAAATCATACGGCTGAGTGGGCTGAAACAGAGCCGGTTTATACGATTCTTCATTATCAATATTTCCAGTGCTTGCAACATTGTCGTCAATCAAATCTTGGAAAGGATTAATATACATGTGCGCCTTCTGATTCAATCCACACAACAAAGCAATCGTCCTGTATTGCTTAATATCCGTCGCGGTGAAACTGACGCCACCTTCAAACAACGTGTGTATCTCGTCTTTTCCGGTTTTGTCCTTCTTGTATTTTACCATGAAATCGATCGTATTTTGCGACGGCGGTTTCCATTTGAACGACAGCGGCCAAGTGATTTTTTCCAATGCGCTGGCGTGTCCAGACATGGTTCCACCCACACCCGTATTTATGGGGGTTAAAATCAAGCCATCAGTCTGATATAAATACACACCATCTGTGATATCTGATAATATGGCCGAGCATGCATCAAATATGGTTGTATCATTGTCGGCCACAAAGAACTTTTTGGTTTTGATTTTGAAATCGGAAACCGTCTTTGAAAATTTCAGTTCAGCAAACACTTTCTGAAGAAGCGGTAAACGGTGTTTCAACATTTGTTCGGGTGGCAATGAGTGGTCGTTGAACATGAAATCCAATTCTCTCACCGACTTGCCTGAGATATAATAAACATCAAATGCTGCAAATGTGTTGATGTATTTTTTGGCGGCATCGTATTTGATATGCTCACCGTCCACGATGGTGCCCCAGAAGGTCTTGTCTTTGGTTTCGCACCCAGTGAATTGGACAAACATATTCGTATCAATCAAGTATACTTTGCCGTTGCGCGAATCAATATACAAGAGCTTGCGCTCGCCGTCTGCCTTGTCGGTCACGCAATAGTTTTCGCGGATGTTTGGCTCGTTTGAATGCTCATCGCTAGCCGAAATGTGGTGAATCTGGAGGGTGACCGACGATGGTCCGATGAAATCTTTGTCCAAAACTTTTCTTGGTTCAAATACTTCATCCTTCTTCTTGTGTAGGACACTCAAATATGAATTTAGCACATCATCTTGCTCGGAATATGGAACCGGGTAATTTGTTCCTTGGATACCACTCAACACATTGCGGATAACCGTTTGGAGTTCTTTGATAACCAGCTCGGCATTAGCAAAATCACTACCTGCACCCACCATCGAATTGTCGATTTCCAACTCAATCTCACAGTGGCTCGGGTTTTTAAACAGTCCCGACTCCTCAATCGTGTATTCAGGAATCATAATCTCGTTCGCAGTTGCCGATTTCTTGATAATACTCAGATCCGCCACAATCGGACATCCGGGTTTCTTGAAATGAACGCGGTTTAAAAGACGAAACGTTTTCTTGCTATTGACCCAGCCGTCGATAATCGGTTTTGCCTCTTGCGAATTCACGCCGTAGTCGGTCTCCATATTGTATGAAACGTTGAAATTGAAATCATTGTTGAATGCACGCTCAATTTGTTGTCCAGATGGTTTGGTGGCGGGTGCCTTTTTGGTGAATTTGATTTTGGAATCATTATTAACGGGCGAATCAATGAGTTTTTTAATATTATTGGAGCGGCAGTATTGTTGAACCAGCTCGGCACCGACAATTTCGGCGCGGATATTGGAGAATTTCACATCGCCGTATTTTGCGTCGGTTTGGGTCTGGACACGCAACATGGTGGTTCCGTCTGGGTTCTCGCACTCGAATCCGCACGCCAACAATTTGACTACAACCGCGTCGTAATCCATTTTCGTGAATTTTTTGCTTCTGCGAGGATTCGGATTAAAACGCACTTCGAACTCATTGATACGGTCGCGGTGTTTCTCGAACGGATTACTCGCTAAATAGTACTCCGTCATTTTTTTTAATTCGTCCTTGAAATTCATGTTTGGTTTCGGACTTTCTTCTGACATGTTAATTACTGTATAATAAAAGGATATATTTATATTTAATTTGTTCTATAAAATTGTTTATTAATATAATCAATTTTATATACGCGAATCTGGGGTATAAATCTATGGTAGGTCAAAGTGATGCTCTTTTACAGGAAGTATATTCGTGCTTTTATAAGTAACAAACCCATTGTCTTTAATGTAATATGGCCATTCGTCCTCGTCCAACAAATTCGCCCAGTTACACAAATTAACGTATATCATTTCTTGGGTTGATACGCTTTCAATCGTTTCACTTGAATAATAATACTGATTATTTTTGTATGAATTATGCAGGCATACAATGTGGCCAGCTTTTAACCAATTTACAACATTAAGAAGGTTATTACCAGTAATTTCCAATTCGGTATCCATTAAATATTTGTAATAGTGTAAAATCTTTATATGATAATACAAAATATGTTAGTATACATAAAATTGAATATAAACATTGTTTCAAATAATTATTACACCTTTACACAATGAATATAATAAGAACCCTAGGACTTCACGCACAAAATATCGTTGCTGAATACAACGACAACCATTGTCTAATTTCAATTACAATAGATGCTCTTGTTAATGCTATGAAACCTACTAACTGGAAACACAATCGACCGGCTGACGAATCCAGATGGCGACCCATTGCAAAATCCATTTTCACTAAGCGCACCCCATTTGATACTATTATTTATGTCCATTACAACAGCACAACCGACGGGTTTGAAATAATAGATGGTCTTCATCGTTTTAGCGCAATAAAACATATTTACAATGAGAATATCAAATCGGTCAGTCACATGGATACTGCCGAATATGGTGGTAATCGTGATGCACGATGGTTTTATGAATCTAGCATTATGGTAAGCGTTCATTCGGATCGCTCGTTTGGCGAACTCGCCACCATTTTCGAAAATCTGAATAACTCTGTACCTATACCCTCAATATTTATACCCAATACCTCACCTGGACAAAAGAAACAGATTGTATGCGATGTTGCATTGACGTGGCAGCGCAAATACCCAAAACATTTCAGTGATGGAAATCGCACAAAAATCCCGAACATTAATCGTGACCGGTTTATGGATATTTTGGCTGAGGTATATGATGAAAATCGTGATTTATTGGAACTGTTGGAAAAAACAAACACGCGACTAAAACACCAACACTGCGAATCCCAAAAACACGGTATACAAACACTATCCAAATGTGCCGAGAGTGGTTGCTGGTTGTTTATTGTGAAACCTGAAAAATTAGCGGACGACATAAAAAAAAGTATATTATAAAAAGTTATTGATAAATTCAATTATTATTATTATATAAATATGCCTCCACCCAATATGGTGTTGGTTTTAACACCATTCATTATTTTGACTAATATATTGGCTGCTTTTTTTACCAAACAATATATTTATATGGCTATTAGTGCGGGATTGCTCTCGTCTTCCGTCATATATCATTATACTTATACGAATATAACCAAATGGATAGACAAGTTTTTTGTTTATGCGTTTATAACGTTTGGCGGTTATACGTTTTACACCAAATGTGGAACAGCCACCAGCAATTGGTGCAAAATCATAAGTATTTGGGCGTTTTTTATTTTTTCGATTGTGGTGTATACGGTCGGACAGAAATATGAGTGTTTTTGTTTTGATCCCACTCTATACGTAGCCAATTTTTTCCACGGTTTGATGCACATATTATCATCATTTGGTCACAATCTTATTATTTTATTTGATTACTATTAAGCTCGTGCTTTATATCAATTTCTCAAGCAGATGAACCGCGCATTTTTCCACGATTTTCTCATAGTATTCTTGTTTCTTGAGTTTAGGGCACTCGCCAAACAGCATACCATATATATGTTGGAGCTCTTCGGTTTTGTAGTTTGATATGGACATAAGCGGCTTGTCGTATTGGTCTAGTTTTAAATAATTGGTGCCTGCTTTAAGTGCCGCAATAACGGTCTTTTTCTCCTCACTATCGGTTTCCAATGAGACGCGACCTTTTTCCGAGTAGAGTAAAACCACATTTGGGTCTTCTTCCTCGTCTTCGTCGGGTTCATAGTCATTCGGTTGGAAGAAAAGGAAGGTTTTCGTTTTTTCATTTACTACATAAATGGGGCACTTGAAGAACAGACAGCACGGAATAAGTGACGCGTAATTCGACATATATGGCTTGGTCATCAATTCGGACTTGAGTTCGACAGCAGTCATTAGCGTGATTTTATGGTTAGTATTTTTCATTATCTTGTCGGATTGTTTGTTGAAATGGTCGGACATGAGTTTCTTTTCGGCCATCATCAAATTGGTCATGTTGGTTTTCAGGAGGAGGTTGGTCTGGTAGAGCGATTCGCCGTTTGTTTTAACATACATACACCAGAATATGGAGTCGTTGAATTGGGGGTAAAAACGGGTGTTTTTCTTCTGGGGAATCAGAAAATCGGGTTTCTTTTGCACGGGTTGTTCTTGTAATGGCGTGGATTCCTGGGTGGAAGGCAAGTTGTAGTTCAACTTGGCGACAATGCGTCGGAACACGTCTTTGGTAAGCATTGCGTCTTCGTCGGGTGGAATCTCTTCTGTTTTATCATTTTCGGTAATGTCGATGTCTCCTTTTTCGTCAAATCCTAAAAGGATTTTCTGAAAATTTTTTTGATTTAAAAAAATTTTCTGTATGAAGTCGGGAACGTCGGGTTGTTTGAAATTGGATTTATTCATTTTATAATAGATTTATAGTGATAATGTTTTTATATTGTTTTCAAAACACGTAAAAAATAATAGTTGGATTAAATTAAAATTAAATTAAATATATACGGTTGCCCAAAGGGCTTTTACAAAAGGGCTTTTTATACAAAAGGGCTTTTTATATCTGTTCAAGATGAATAACGAGCCACGCCAATGAATCGTGCGTAGAGTAGTTTTTGTATCTATACGCAAGCATATGTTCCGGAATTTCTGGATTGTGAATGTTTACAAAAGCCCTATCATAATGTCCAGGGTCGTCTGGGCCAGTTGGGCCATTGAAATATAACTCTTTTTCAAAATATATGTCTTCCATGAGTTGGAATTTTTCCAAAGAAGCATCTCCTTGTTGAGCTCCGCGCGTAAATGCACTTTTTGACTCGATGAATCTTCCCGCCTGTATTTGGTAGTCTTCGTATAATTGCGAAAACAAGCAATCGTCCGTCAAGGGAACCTCGTTTTCCAAGAAGCCCATTCTATGGGTGTAGGGCGGGAGTCCATAATGGATGTCGGAAACACGATATTTTGGGTAAGTCCAATTTATCCAATTAGATGGTTTTACATTATACGACAGCTGATTGCTAATGCTGCTGTGACGGAAAATTGTCTTATTTTGTAAGACAATCTGTTCTTTTAATTCGCCGATGTTCGCATTGATCGTAAAATTAAATGTGCTGTTTGATGCGTTCAACGCGGTTCTGTTATTCACGCAAATAAGTATCCCCAAGAAGGGATGAGCTCTTTCACTATAGTATCGACCATGCATTATCCTTCGCAGTCTATTTCGTGCGGTTGCGACGTTATGCGGCAAGATTGCTCGTTGAATTGGTGCTGGTGCGGGTGCTGGTTCTTCAGGTAATAAATGTTTGGCTTCTTTGCGAAGCGATGATGGGATTTTGTCCAATGGAATATTCTTATTACACAGCGGACAGTCAGGGTAGGTTTTATTGTTGGTAATCTGCGATTTGATCCATTTGTCTATGCATCTTCGATGGAAAGCGTGTTCCCACTCGGAACCACAGCTTTTGTGAATTATCTTCTTACGTCGAGTCGCATTTAATTCATCAGCGCAAATCGCGCAAGTGTTTACTTCCATTTCTTATTAATCATATGGGTGTTTTATATTTTATAGAAAAACTGAAAATATAAAATAAGTGATCAATTTTATTGGTCGGATGTAGTGAAAAAAGTGTTTTTAAAATCCTGTTTCTGATTCTCAAAATCATTCAGCGTTTTCTCCTGGTCGGAAACGTATTTTACATATTTGTCGATTTCAGACAATGAATCGGGCGGTAAAAAAGACATATTCACAAATACCCCATTCTTATTTTCATTCAGTTTTATCCCATTCGTGTTTTTCAATATACTCAATATTTCTAGTTGGTTGTTTTTTCCCAACCTCTCGATCTTGTCTTTTAAAGCCGCTAAATCAATGTTTTCAGAATTCATAATGTTATTGATAACATTATACGAAAACAATGTTTATATGTTTTCGTAAAATATTTTTATCTAGTCCTTTATCAGCTTCGCTTATCGTGTCCTTTTATCCTCCAACATCGCAATTGCCGTAATAGATGGGTCGTTCAATTCGAATCTCACGCCGATAATTCGCGCCTCGATTTGCACACCTTCTTTCACATCATTAAATGCCTTACTCGTGTTGTTGTGGTCTCTCGCGATAAACACCGTGATTGGTATGTTGTCGCTGTCCTTGTCTTTGACGTGCGAATGAATTCCCGCATGCGTAACGTTGGTAACCGTGCATTCAACAATCATATCCACAATGGGATAGCAGAGCAGACATTCATATACGGTGTCGAACTCAACGTGGTCGTCCTTGATTTTGCCGCTTGAATATGCAACCACTTTGACCGAATTGGGTCGGATATATCCCTCCGGGATACACTTGCCTTCCGTGTTTGCGACAATGAGTCTCTCCAAGTTGTAAGCAATGTTCTTTCCAACCTCGGTGATTTTCACCGCGACTTTCATATTCAGTAAAGATCGCACATAAACTCCATACTTGGTTCTGGCGTCTTGTTGGGGTTTTGTCTCTCGCTCCATTTTATAAAATAATTATATATTAATATTATGTTTGATTTGGTTTATATAATTATACAAACTATTATGGGGGTTCAATTTTATACCACTAACTCGGCTTTATTTAAAATCGCCTCTTCTGCTGTGAGAAACCATGTCGTGCCGTCGGGGTCTTCGTCGTTCAATTTTCGGATTATAAGTTCAATCATCCCGGAAATCGCAACCTGAGATATGTCCATTTTATCTACGGAAAATCGGGGATTGACCACGGTGCCGTCTGCTTTTACTGAAATGTCGTTTGGTGAATTTGCTGATATATTTTCCGCGAATGTTCCTCTATATTTTGATGGATTTGATCTGACGGTTTTGGCTACGGTGGCCACCAACAAATTCAATTTATCAACCACGATTTTCTTCACAAAATTTTGTAAATATGCGCCGGTATTGTTGCGCTTTTGACTCATTCGTTTTACTTTGAACACCATTGTGTGTATGCCCTTCTTTTCATAATCGCCGACAAATCCGAAAAAATCACTAAAGCTATTTATGGGTTTTTCCAATGCCGCCCGAATATCCGAATAAAATCGCGAGTCGTCTTCGGGGTCTTCGTTCTCCCACGCTTTGGTTTCCAAATCCTGGGTGATCATCATGTTTTTGTTTTTTTTCGCGATTAATACCTTGATCGAAGTATCGTCTTCCGATCGGAAAATTAGAGGTTTGAAATATTCAAAAATATGTTCTTCCATGTCAGTCATGGGCTGGTTTTCAACAACGTGCTTTGCTACGATAGCCTTTTCATCGTAGGACAGTGAGTCCATCATATGGTAAACCGCGTATTTTTCAATATCCTCATCGACTAATCCAAATTCGGCGCGCATATATTCTTTGGTTTTGGTTTTTAGTTTGCTTTCTGAGTTTAAATGAACATACCAATCAAGGTTAGCAGCCGGCGCGGGCTTGGATTCTTGTTTCACATGTTCAAAATTGGTTGTAAATTGTTTAAATAATGACTCATAATCATGTTTTGCGGTACCTTCGGGTTTTGCGGTACCTTCGGGTTTTGCGGTGCCTTCGGGTTTTGCGGTACCTTCGGGTTGTACTGAGTCCAATTCTCTCTTGGAGCCTTCGACAACTTCACTTTCTTTCGGCTCAGCAACTATTGGTTCAGTTATTGTCGCTTGTATCACCTTTTCATTCTCAAACGTAATCGTTTTTGCTTTAATTTGAACCGGTAATGATGATTCTAGAATAGAGGATGTATTATCATTGAGTTCTATCGGTTGATATAGGTAATATTTGCCGCGGTTCACAATTCGTCCGGTTCGTCCCAAGTTATCAACAATGATTTCATTTGGATTGTCTAATATTGCAGTCAGAGCAAAGTCAATTTCCTTTTCATTTATTTTTGGAAGTATTCCAAACTGATTCTTAGAGGTTGTTAAAAGTTTGATAATTGCCTCTCGGTGAAACGATTTCACAGTTAAAGTCTCACCTTCTTTCTTGCCCGGCTCTCCTTTTGTATAGAGTTCTTTGATTTTCTCTATTATTAGAGCAGAATTTGCTTTTATATTTTCCTTGTGGTAAGTTGCTTCAATTATTGGACCCTCAGTTCTAGGGCACTCATAATTGCATTCCATATAATCGCACGCCTCTGAAAAGGGTCGATCTCCAATTTTAAACGGTTTACCTTCTAAGTCTGCACAAGTAGATGTGCGGATTCGAATTTTTTGATTGGCTGCTAGTTTTTCAAGTCGCACATTTGTGAAATTGGTCTGGGCTATGTTCAAAACACAATCTACCGATACGGTTTTCATAATGCGATTGATTTCACCGATTGCGACTGCTTTCTTCTCCGCATACCTGTAAACATAGAGGTCGGCGCATTCCACTGTTTTATTGGATAAAGTGGTTGCATGTAAATAAATCTCTACATTTCTTTCTTTGAAATCATCCAGTCGACAATGACTCTGATTTCGCACTCCACGACCAATAATCTGTTCGATGCGATTCATATTATACCACGGATCCAAAATATGGACTTGGCGAATACATTTGAAATCCAGACCCTCCGATGCCGCCTTGGATATCAATATAACACGCACATTTCGCCCATCCACATTGTCTGCGCTTGTCGCCATCTTCACGTCGTCCGCATTGTTGTGTGAGAAATACTTGTCCCCCGATAAAATCATGTATTTGGCCTGTGAACCGCCTTTTTCAAGCGGTTTCAAATCAACCGAGTTCAAAGGTTCTACCGGCGGAACGGTTCGTATTCCAGTGTTTCTAGTAGTCAGTTTCTTGAATAGAGGCTGAACGTGTTGTCCAGTTCCAGTTCGGGTAAATCCCATTTCCTCGAGAGCCAGCGCCATCGGCACAATGCCGCCATCAATATATTGCGTATATATCAAGACGATTCCGCGCGAGTTACGAATGGTCTCACAAATACTGGCGATTTTGCTGCTATATTTATGTAGATTGTCTTTGTGAAAAATTCGTTCAACACCCTTCTTATACTCGAAATTGTATTTTTTGAAAACCTGTTGAGACCGTCTTTCCTCGGTTTCCCCACGATTTGGGTTTAATTCAATCTCGAGTTTCTCCTCTACGAAATCCATCACTGAACGCAGTCCGTCTTTTCCAATAATCTGACTGGTGACGTCTTTGAACATCTCTTTTGAAATTGGATCTGTTTTGGATTCAATTAATGCGCGAGTTAATAGAGGCGACGGATACATCATAATCAGGGCTTGTAGCGGTGATTGTAATTCCGAATATCCATAACTTTCCATATTTTCATAATTGGGTTCTTTCGTCTTGTTTGGGTCTTCTAGGAAAAAGAGTCCGTCTCCCTTGCGTTTTGAAAACCGGATCATATTTTCCACTATGAATTTATAGCCGAGTTCCTGCTCCTCGCCAATCTGATTTACGTAGAGGCGTCCGCCCAAATGCTTTAACGGCTCGCCAACTGATTTGTTGGACAATGTTCTATTTGGATATTCTATATTTAAAAACGTCTTTTCGGGCGCAAAAAACTCGGGATACACACGGAATGGAAATGTGTATGGATTCTCTCCTCGAACATAGGATACATATCCGGTCAGTTTGCGGCGCAATAAGTCATCGCCGGCTTCTTTTAAGACACCTTTTAGACCACCCTTTCGGGCTTTCACGAAATCACCATCAGCCGTGAAAACATCACTTACCGCAATTTCGGCGCGCTTATCATTGACGTTCATCAGATTTGTTAGCCAGATGATTTCAGTGACCGAGTTATATACGGGTGTGGCGGATAGCAAAACAAACTTCATATTGTCGGCGTATTTGGCGACTTTCAGAAGCAGTTTGGCTATTTTATTGTCGTCTTTGGAACTGTTTAAATGGATATTGTGGACTTCGTCGATGATAATGAGTCGATTGTTGAAAAATTTCTTGATATTTTGGATTTCGAGTTCGCGTTTTTGCGCGGGCGTATAAGAGGCGGTCGTCGGCACCATGACGTGCTCAATTATATAATTGGCGAGCTGTAAATACCCCATAAAAGCATAATTTGAGTTGATGATTGCATTTATCTGAGACACAATGCTTTCTTTCTGGAGTCCTTTGTCACCAGTAGGATTGATTTCTTTCAACAGCTTGTTGCCGATACACGATTTGATATTCCAATTCTCGTTTTCTTTTTTCAAATTGCGCTCGTCGAATAACTGGAGTTTGAAATTGTCCTGGACGTTGGTCGAAGCAATTACCATAATACGTTGGGATGAACCGGTTTGTTTCGCATATTCGCGCATTTCTTCGGCAATCCCAATCGCAGAGCACGTTTTACCTGAACCCAGACCGTGGTATAAAAGAAGACTATTGTAAGGCGTGTTTCTCGAAATAAAATTTCGCACGAACAATTGATGCGGCATCAATTCAAACACCGGGTTCTTACATAAATAATTGGAAAAGGCCTCGATGTCTCTAATATCGCCGTCAAACTCCATGTTCTCGTATTCGCGCCGACGTGATATTTTATCACTAAAAAAAGGATCATTTATAGTGGGATATAAGGCATCCATATCGGGGTCTTCTTTACCTTTTGCGTTTTCTTTGTATTCCTCTATTTCGACTTTTCGCAATTCATCGTTTTTTGTCTCCACTTGGACAACCACGTCTTCTTCGGCTTTTATAAGTTCTTCTTTATTTACTGCTTTTGCTTCTTCTATCACTTTTACTTCTTCTACCGCTTTAGCTTTTGCCTTTCTTGTTTTTTTCGGCTTTCCTTCCTTAGGCGGTGACTTTTTAGCAGTCTTCGAACCTTCGTTGGAACCTGGTTTCTCCATAATTATATGTATATAATAGACACATATAATTCCATTGTACAAACCGAATCTTATTTCAGCATATATTTTTGCAATACCGTATTTACGGTCTTAATCATTTCCTTCTTTTCTAAATTATACGACCGAATTGACGTCAAACAATCATCCATGTCTTTCCACTTTATTTGACTCACTTCATAATTCGGGGACACTGGTTTGAAACAGCCAACCGAATACTCATAGTCAACCATCATCAAGAAATATTTGTGTTTATACGATTTGTAATTGGAACCTATAAATATCTCTTCAAATGGAAAAATATTCTGAACAATATCGCATTTTTCTCTCGAATGTTGGAACCCGGTTTCCTCGCAAAACTCTCTTAAACCACAGTCCAAATCGGACTCGTTGAAATTACGGCGTCCTTTTGGAAATCCCCATTCCGGTTCCTCCCATCGGGTTCCACAATTATCGATCAGCATTTCCAAATTATACCCCAATATGTTATGAACCGAAATCTGCGGTAAAAACATACCCGGATGTTTTAAACCAGGTGGTGGCGGCATTAATAAAACGCCCTTTCGCAAGTGGTTGAATTTTTCTCGCGAAATATACTCTTCGGTTTTGTATTGCCCGCACAACTTCTTCGGATTGCCCCAGACCACATTCCATATATCGTCAAATTCCATTGTTTTTAACATATGCTTTTCCGCCTCGGTCATCTGTTTTATCATATTGGAAATGTGATACTGGTTATAGACCGAGTATTTCCCGCGTATAAAGTCCATAAACCCAAGAGTATTCCTTCTACATATCATACAAAATTCATTCTTGTTCGTTGTCGGGTTTTTTCGAACCGCTACTATACCAATGCTTATTATCGGCATTCGGCATTGATTGAATAGATGGCCTTTTTTACCACAATTATTACAGTTATTATGTTCCATACGGAATTCGGATAGGTTATTTATGTTATTATTTTTATATACTTTGTTTTATGTATTTAGATTCAAAAGTATGGGGACCGCATTATTGGTTTTTTCTAGAGACCGTCGCGATGACGTATCCTGACTATCCAAACGAGGTGTCTAAACGCAAATACTATGATTTTTTCCAAAATTTACCGTTGTTTATTCCGGACGTCGAAATGGGAAACGGTTTTAGTGTGATGTTGGACAAATATCCAGTGACGCCATATTTATCGAGCAAAGATTCACTGTTACGGTGGGTGAATTTTATCCATAACAAATACAATGTGCAATTAGGGAAGCACCAGGTATCACTTGATGAAATGATGGAGAAAAATTTTGCACACTATGCACCCAAAGAACTGCATCTTCATAAAGAAATGAAGGTCAAACGTTACTATATTCACGCCGCATTTATATTGTTGTGCGTAATTTTGATATACTTGTTCTGGGCGGAATAACCCATCATATTATATAGAGTATGCGCATCGAATTAATTATATTTGGAGTGGTTGCGTTTCTAATTGCGAATGTTTATACGGATGGTAAATACTGGAAATTGCTCCAAGCAAACAAGAAATATTATAAAATGGCGGGTATAGCTTTAGGTGGATTGATGTTGTATGTGCTTTTCAAAAAATTCCCATCAAAGGCAAGCGACATCATTCGCGGGTCAAATGAGTATATCAAATATCTACCGATTGATCGCGAAACCACCGGTATTTTAAGCCCCATCCTGGATTTCACGGCGAAACAAAACATTCGTAATAGTGGCGATGAATACGCTTACCCTGTGAGCGGCATTCCCCCTCAACAAGAAGACCGCAATGTAAATCGCATCGTGAATTCTGGGAAAAAGGCGACAAAGCGATCGGTGAGCGAGACCAAGAAGAAATTCGTCGCAAGCAGGCAAAATTGGAAGTGTGGTGATTGCGGCGAGCAATTGTCGGCGTGGTTTGAGGTTGATCACAAAATTCGCTTGGAATATGGAGGGAGCAATCACGTAGATAATTTAGTAGCATTGTGTCGCGAATGCCATGGACGCAAAACCACGATGGAGAATTTGTAGACACGCTTTGTTTTATTCTGTAAATATATAAGGTTGTGAATGAACGCAATTACAAAAATAAAAGACAATTTTTCAACATGTGGTAAAAATAAAATAATACTAATTGCGGTTGCCGTCTATATATTAATGGTATTTTCATTTATGACGAACAACCCGGATATCCTATATTCGCGACAATATTTCTATTTTTCTATTATTTTTATACCATTGGTGGCGGTGGGAGTCTGGGCTTTTAAAACTCAAGGTGCCTCTATATCTGGATATGAAAAAATGTTTGCTACAACAATGATTGGTTTAATAGTACTCGGAATATATCTGTATGTTTCAAAAGGTCTTTCGATTTTAGAAATCAAATCAGCCTTTACTATTTTTAGACTCTTAGAGGCATTGATTATATTGGTATTATTAGCGATTGTTTTTAGAACTGCAATAAAACAAATAGATACGGAATCCACCGGTTGGTTTGGATTTTTTATAGAACTTATTTTTTATATTCCATGTTTAATTAGTGATTTTATTGCATATTTGATCGGCGAAGTCAAATCCACGCCCAAAGTGGTATTTTCACTGTTTATTATAGAAATTCTCCTTATTTTATCATATATCTATTTACCAAAACTATTGTCGGCCACTATGGTCAAGGATGGGATTGTATTGGTGAAAGACCCGACGCCAATTAATGTGAAAAAATCATTGAAAACATATATGGATTTAACCGGTACATCTACCCAATCAAATGATTTGTTAAAAACCCAATTAATTATTAAGAATACATTTTCGCTTTCGGGTTGGGTATACATTGTGTCGCAACCGCCAAATCAATCTCCGTATAATGACGAGGCGACCATTTTTGAATTCACAACCCTTCACCCGCGCCTAGTTTTCAATGGAAAAACCAATATGTTCAAGGCATATTTCAATGAGGCACAAAGCTCTGAATTTGAGATGCCTCTACAAAAGTGGAATTATGTTGTGTTTAATTATGATAAAACGTCGATTGATTTGTTTGTGAACGGAAAATTAGAGAAGACGTTGAAACGAAATGTTTCAACTGACGACAATTTCAAAATCAATGATTTGGTGTATATTGGACAGGAACGCGGATTGTCTGGTGGGGTATGTAATTTGATATATAGTGCAACACCTCTAGTAGGCCAAGATATAAAATACAATTATGACTCCAATAAATACAATGAACCTCCGATTTAAGGTTGGCATGGTCCTTGAGGACCAATAAAATATTGTTGTTGTATATACAAATGTTTTCATTTCATCAAGGCGAATCCATGGAATGTGCTTATCCTGTTATAAAAGAAACGATTCCGCAATCCAATTTAGGGTATTCTTCTAACAACAAATATCCAGGCTACCCCCCTCTAATGAACGACGGGCGCTCCATCATCGCCGGATCTCGTTCTGAGACTCTGCTCCACAACTCGATTGTGAAGGACATCGGGGTCGTGAATAACGCCCAATACCGCCACTATATGATTAAGAACGCCCGGGAAATCATGGAGAAGGATTTCCGAAACGCCAGTAATGATGTTGGGTATTATGAGCGATTCGTAGATCAGATCCTGCAGCCAAATGAGCGAACTGCCGTAGTTGGTGCACCGTTCTTGTTTAAATCGGTCACTGATGATAGTAAACCAATGGGATATGCGGAGAGCGATATGAAATCCCTCTATTTATCGAGGGAACAATTAGAGGCAAAACGTGTTGCCCCTTTTATCAAGATGTAAATAAATATATAATGAATAAAATGCAAGGAACTATTATAACATTAAATGGTATCATACTTAGATGTGTATTCAAAGTATGATATTTATTGGGCAAGTGAAGCAACCAGCAGTAAATCAATGATTTCGCTCTTCTTCATCTTGTTTAATCTGGCGCTATCTGTAACAATGCCTCTACTTTGTAGGATGTGTTTGAGGGCGGCAATACCCATTTTTTTGTAATTGTCTTTATCGTTTGTTTTGACGGCGGTGATTTCAAAATCTTCATCTGCCTTATTTTCGCCAAGCGTATCGCCAAGCTTATTTACAACAATTTTTTCTTCAGAATTGACGTCTGTCTCGTCAATGTGGACTTCAGGCTCGTCTTCAGGAATATATTCATTATCGTCTTCTTCAATGTCCAAATCACACTCTTCAGGGAAAGACATGTCTACCGTGACCTTTTTTACTTCACCATCGTCTTCTGAGTCATCGACTGAGTCATCAACCGAGTCATCGTCTTCCGATTCATCAACCGAGTCATCGTCTTCTGATTCTTCATCTTCAGACTCCTCGTCTTCCTCTAAAACAATTTTTATGCGCTCATCATATTGGTCTGAGTGCTTATACGGCGCTTGCTTTGGTGCTTGTGCAGCTCCTCCACTCAAAATATATTGTTTCAGTTGCTGCTGCTGCGAATACATCCCCTCAATGATCTCCAAAGATTTCAGATTCTTGCTCTCAACCTCGGCAAGTCTGCTCTTAAAATAATACGCTAATAATCCAACGATTCCTACTAAAACTGCTAAACTTATAAAGAAAAATAAAGATCCCATTTTACATTAACGATTTAAAATATTTATTTGTTTAGAACGCACTTGGGTCGAACTATCTATATCTCTTGTTATATATTATACAACCACACCCAATGGAAGCAACACAACCCAAGACCGGATTTTTACCAACCATAGAATCTACCCCCGATTCCACTCTTGGTATCCAAAACCAAACCATCATTATTGTTCTACTTGTTCTTCTCGGACTATCATTTTTAGGAATAAATTTATTTACAATTATCGGCACATTTATAGAAAATCTATTATCTATTTTTGGACCAATGTTTGCACAAATCTTCTCCATTTTTGGATATACTACAGGAAGCGTTATTAACAAAACCGCCGATGTTGTGGGGGATGTCGCAAAAACTGGCGTAGATGTTGCCGAAGGCTCTCTACAATCTGTAGGGACAATTTTGAAAGACGTAAGTCGCAGAAACGTAAATCCCGCAACGGCACAGGGATTAGACAGCGCTCTCAACACGGGCCCAATTCAATACACAGAGCCCAAACCTGACGCAACCACAAACCCGATACAAAATCCGATCACGTCTGCTAAGACAGGTTGGTGCTTGGTGGGCGAATACGAAGGTCGTAGAGGTTGTGTTGCGGTGGGCGAGAGCGACAAATGTATGTCGGGTCAAGTGTATCCGTCCCAAGGTGCTTGCACAAACCCCGCGGTATTTGCAGGCGGTGTCCCAAATCCGCAATAAATAAACAATTTACAAAACATAATAAATATATTTACTATGTTTTCTATTATGGAATCCGAATTATACACTGTTTATGTTTTTCATTTAAAAAATGGATGGCGATTCTTATATCCCAAAAACCGAAATGTAGAGGTTGGTTCAGTTTCTGATTTGATGAAGGAATTCCAATACGTAAATACACTATTTGGCGACGATTTCCAGGCGGTCGAGTTACTTCGCACATACCAAAACGTTTTACCTTACAATATCAACAGTCTCGTTTTACATCACATGCACGTCTACGGAATTGAAAAAGTTCGCGGCGGCAAATATACCAATGTGTTTTTTACGCCCCAAGAAAAGGAAGAAATATCCAAATCTATCAAATATTTTTCAGACGGACTATTTGAGGAGTCTGAGAAAACAGTAAGATACTACAAATATGTAGAAGAATATAGTTTGTATAATACGTCGCAACTACGGGTCGAACAAGACCAAATTGGTTATACATTAAGAAATTTATACAATCTTAAAAACCGTCACGAATATACAAATTTTGTTACCGAATATGATTTGGGCGAGATTAAATGGTTAAGACAATTATGCGATGCGTCCAATGTACATTTTAAAAACATAGAGGCCAGATACAATTCACTCATGAAACATATCACAAAAGTTTATAATTTTTACAAGAGAGACTTTGAAAACGCAGAAGAGCAAATTGAGTCACTCCAAAAATTACATCCGTATATGGAAACAACTCTTTGGTTCTATTCTCCAAACACATTTTTTGATAATATTGTTATTCACAAGACCAATACGAGTTACTATAGAGAGTATTTACCCTATGTGATTTCAGTTGTTGAATTAATGTTTTACACAATCCATAACCGAACCGTAGAATTGGAGTTTGATATTAAATGTGTGAATGAAGAAGAAAAAATGGAAAGGTTTCGCACCATTACAAACCTGTTAAAATCAGCGGAGGTTTCGAAACTGTAGACGGCACTGTTCTAAAAGTCATTCTATTTACTAGAACGTCTGATGTTGCAAATACCGCACCGACATTCGTATACATGGATGTTGTTATAGAGGATATATTGGTATCTTTTGTGGTTGAAATGTTATAATTAAAAATTACATCATATGTACTGCCCGGGTTTGTAAGTAAAACTAGATTAGAAACGCCGATTTTCCCAATATATAGGGCGCCATTGAACACACCCGACGCAGCCCCACTAATATCGGTTATCAGATTGGTCGTATTTATAATGGGTGTCTCACTAAGCGTGAATGGTTGTCCGCCGTATACAACGGACAATGTCGGAGCACTTACTACGGCTCTAAAATTACCACTAGCGTCTATTGCAGCGGTTCCGCTTACATAGAAAGCAACCGGTATTTCAAATGAATAACTGTAAAATGTCTTATCAATTGGTTTGCGGATATTCAGCGTGAAAACAGTTGGATTCATACTAAGAATATCGGAGTCGGATTTGGTTAGCCACATATCAGTTTCTTCATAATTTTCGGTAGCATATACATTGGGATTTGTGCTATAATTGTAGAGGTTGATTGATGGGTCGTAATACAGATTCATAACAGGTCCTGGAACGCCGGATGAAGTAGTCGGCGTGGGACGTCTGCTCAAATCTTCGCATATACCGCCTGCAACAATGGTTTGGATTGCGGTTTGTGAATATGTGCGACGTTGAAGATTACCAGCTACAGTTTGTGTCCATGACTGTTTTTTTGTTAATTTTCCATTTGCGTTTTTATTGTATTTGAGAATTTCGGCTTTACGACGTATATCCAAGTCAAATTGTGTGACGGTTCCATTGTAAGGTGAAACGGGTGTATATCTGAAAGGTGGAATATTGAAAAGCCGCGAGTTTCTGAGATTTTGCTGACTGGCTAAGCATCCAGCCAGGATTTGTGCTGGGGTTGGTGTAGTCATAATTATATTGTATCTTTATAAAACAAATAAATGACTGTATTTGTTTTATTGGTATATGTTTGTACCTTACCTATTTGACTTGTACCACAACGACGACAAGAAATAAGGATTTGAATTACCGGATGGGGCTGTGGTTGATGCACTAGTTCTAAGATTGGGTCCTGTACCAACAACGTTGTTAATTTCAAACACATTGAGCGCTTTTGCAAAATATCGCAGATCCGACAATTGACCCGAAAACCCGCCGTCTCGGCATACGAAAACGTCACCGTAATTCTGACGCGGCACGTTTACTAAATCTTTACGCGAAGTCAAAACGCCATTCACATAAATGTCTAAAATACGGTTCTGGCAACGGATAACTACATTCACCCACTTCTTGTATGGTATTCCAGAAATATCCATAGTTACACCGTGCGCTGCGCCAGCTGTTGGGGTATTTGCGTCAAGTGTATCCATAACAACACGCAATGAGGTTGATCCGTCGCTGTCGTATTTTACAAATAGACCAGGCGAATTACTATTCACGTTCATACCAGTACTTTTTGCCAACTCATATGTGCCCTTATTGAAAATGTGGTGGAATTTTCCGTCAACATTGGAATTATTGAAAGTAACCCACACGCTGTATGTGAATTCAATTCCGGTTTGTTGGTTTGCAGACCACAAAATGGTTGAATTGTTTGCAAATGAATTCTGGGGTACCGAAATGGATTCGTTTCCATTAATCAAACCTTTTACTAAATACGGTGACTCGGATGGTTGTAAGAAAAACGCCAATGCAATCATTCCAATTCGGAACAAAAACATGAATCCGATTAGTACTAAAATGATAAAAGCAAACTTGGCGACAATTGTGTTTGATTCAAGAAATTCCGAGCCGGCATCTACAATATTTCCCGACGAAAAATCACCGACGGTATTGTTTATGGAGGATTTTAAATTAGTAGCTGCGTTGGAAATACCCTCAGTTGCGCTGCTGAATGTATTTGAAATACCATCGGTTATTCCACTTGTGTCTGGTAATTGAAATCCATTTGGTGCTTTGTTTTCCATATTTATATAAACTACTATAAATATATTCTATATTTTATTATACGTATCAGGTTATAGTGATATAAGTCATCACTATAAGCATATTGGGATAAGTCGAAGATGCTTTATCGGTCGCGCCTTCGGCGCTTTGGTCAAGTCGAAGACGCGCCTTCGGCGCTTTATCGGTCGTGCCTTCAGCACTTTATCGGTCGTACACTTTGGTCGTGCCTTCAGCACTTTATCGGTCGTACACTTTAAAAGACCTTGAGCTTCGAGTATTCTGCCGAGTCCTTGTTAAATACGATTGTCGCGCCATAATTTCCAAGCAATGAGCTCATTGAACCAGAAATGCCGTTTCCACTATTGTAATGGTCCCATGCAGTTTGAGGATCAACCGGATAAGTATTGCGAACAAATTTTGCTAAATAAGCTTTGGTTAAACCATACTCGATTGAACTACCAATTGAAGGAGGATCTAAAGTTGCCTGAATTGACTTAACCAATTTACCGTTCATATAAACATCAATGTAGTTATTATCGACACTTACAATCACATGTGCCCAGGATTGAATGGGGAAATTGTTGGAAACTATGAGAGAACTAGGTACCTTGGTACCAGCACTGTCGACTGATACGTATTCCAATATTAATTCAGGGGCTGTATTACCAAGCTTTAAACCGATGTTTTTTCCAGTTGTCGCACCTGGCCTAGAGAACAAATATTTGCCGCCGTTTTCAAACTGATAGACATACACCCATGCCTCAAACGAGTATCTAACTGAGCCTGGGTTGCCGATTTCTTTGGCCAAAATTGGTGCCTGCTGGCTTCCTAAATCAACCTTTGCAGTCAATGACTGTGTTCCTGTGAAAACAAAGAACGACAAATACAATACTATTATTAATAATACACCTAAAATAATTACTACCGTGTTCATTATATATTTTTGAAACATTTTATTTTACTATTGATTGACCAAACAAACTTACAATTTTGTAATGTATATGGTTATGAATTCATACGAAATAAATGATATTCGCGCCCCCGGCGATTTGAAGGGTATCAGCTTTTCCAATTATAAAAAAACCGAAGTTAAAAATCAATTTATCGACAATATGCTAAAAGGTAAGGTGGAGCCGGCTTGTTATTGGGGTGCTGAGCTTGTGTGTGCTGGCCACTACTTGGAATTATGGGAAAACATCCTCTATTATTGCGCAAAACACATCCACATTGGAAATCCTAAATTGATTTGTTACCTCGAAAAACGATTCAACGTTTTCAAACAGCTTATCACTGATGGTCAATACTTGTCTGAGCTTGACCTCCGCAACAATCCCATAATACGCAATCTGTTTGCCGAGGTAATCAGCGTTCTAACCGTGTCCTCTAAGAAACACAGTTTTGAAGTTATTAAAATAAACCGCGTGGAAGAATTCGATATCACTCAAATGACCGAACGGCTAAAGGCGCCCAATACCAATTTTATTAGTCCTATTTTTATTTCTGGCGACCCCAAAGAGATTTTCATCCCGATGAATGAGTTTGCATACAATATATCGCAAATCAAGAAAAATACGGTGTTCGCCTGCTACTGGATCGAGTGGGTGTTGGAGTTTGATGCGATGTGCCGTAAGAAAAAAGAGCCGTGCTATTGTGTGCGGCGGGATTTTGTGACGGTCGAGAATAAATTGACGCGGGATGTGGTGTGGCTTATTTGGGACACATTGTTTCATTATGTGAAGGAGACGGGCAACCCTTTCTTGGAGAGGACAATGACGTCGCTTTTCACCCTATTTTCGCTGCATTATACGAATGCGTGTGGGAAGAAGCGGCGATATATGCTGTATTTTGCGGTGTCTCTCTGTACCGAGAAAGTAGATGTGTCTATGGAGATGGTTTCTGATAAACGCATCGTGGAGTTGGCTATAAAAAACATCAATGATATTTATAGTCAAATTAAGAAAAATGAAGTGAGTCCCAACACGGAATATTTGTTTGCGGGGCTGGAGAAACAATCGGCGTTTGCGAAATCGATGGAACGGATGAATATGGTGAATGCAGTTTCGATGGGAACCTATAACCCTCACGCAAACAAGGCAGACGACGATACAGTCTAATTATTTCGGAGGCTGATATAAATATGCCGCATTTCCGGCGTAAACGTAATGCATTATATCGAGCCATCTGTAATATGCATAGGTTGCGACATAATCCACTATATAAGGAAAAATTCCGAAAAATACAAGTATTATGCCTACAAATATTAAACTTAGTTGCTGTCGTTTCATATAGAGTGTAATAACCATCATTACAAAAACAATGTAATAGAGGATGAACAAGATTTTTCTAACATAAATTAAAAGAGCCTCATTTTGCGCGGAATAATACTCGAGTCGTTCTGACTTGTCTTTATTTGTTGTTACACTGTTTATTTCTTCATTTACCAATGTGGTTTGAGATGGGATGTCTATTTCAACCATTCGGTATTATATATTATACAGCGTATATAGTATATAACTTTTGGAAATTTGCGATTACATCGTAGATTAATTCGTAGATGACCCACAGCGATTATATACATTGTATTGGCTAAACTCGCAAGGTGTATACGGCTGGGCACCAGCAGAAGTATTCATTGTTTCAAAACCCTGAACCGTGGGCACTTTGCATGATAGGGTGAGTGGGTCATACACCTTTGGAGCTACACAAGTACTACCAAGGCTCCAACTAATATTTCTACCGGAAACATCATAAAACGCAACATTTTGTGACGCCGATCCAGATGGGTTTGCAGGAACGCATATTTTATTGAACTCGTTAAAAGTAGAACCTGTTGGGCAACATTGCGCACCAACACATCCGGCATTTGCTTTGGATGTCGAATCGGATATTTGTCCATTTGCCCTGTTATTTGCGATGGCGGCATCAATCTCTGCTTGAGACGGTTGTTTTGGATCATCCAACACAATCTGGTCAAAGTCCATTTTGCTACGATTATAAGCATTTACATAGAGCACAATGCAGTAAATAGTGCCTCCAGCCAATACAACAATATTCATAATATCAAGCACCGCATTGGGAATAATTCCATTGTCGTAACTATTTTTTATTGCTAAAACTATCAAAAATGTAACCACAGCAATAATTAAAATCAAATTATACGCCTGCGTTCTCTTGGTTGAACTGTTGGTTAAATCAATCATTCTCTTCTGGCCTTGGTATGCAGCGTCAATTGTGCTCTTTTTATTAACAAGACGCCGATTTTCTCTATTCAAAATATTTTGAACTTCAGTTTGATATGTTAATGTTGGACCAATCGATTGTCCAGCCGTGTTGAGAGAAGAAGATAATCCCGCAAGATTTTTGTCTAATTCATTGGCTGCGAGCACTTGTGCGTCTGTTGAGTCTACAGCACCAGCACGATTTACAAAATTTCGCTGTAAGCCGATTATACCACTTAAATCAATATAGTTAGCCATAATAATAATATATATAATCACAATAAATTTATACTGATTATCTGTTGTTATTTGACGTTGTCGTCTTTATAGTTATTTATTTTTTAGCCAAAGTAAAACACTAATACCAATAGAATTGGAAATGCACAAAAAATAAATATTTTTCAACATGCTTTCAGTTTTGTCTAATTTACAGGTATCATTTGAGAAAAACCTTTTATTAATTAATTGCTGCAATGGTCGTCTAAACATCTATCCATATTTTATAAAAAATATTTATATGGATTTTGATCAATTGTACTTTTTAGTACGCTGGATCTATCTTGATATGAATATCGCCGCCATGAGAACCGTCGCCAACGTGATTGTTCCAACAATCTTAAGATTGTTTTGTTCCTCTAAATAGATTGCATTGTCTTTTAATAGTGCCGGCGTTATACTATAATCTTCATCTAAAGCATTAATTTGTGTAGATGTGGTAAAGTCATATATTTTATCATTTTGAGACATATTTGCGTATTGGGTATTAATGCTATCAACGTTTCCCGAAATATCACGCGCTAAATTTGCAACGCGCGTTTGAAGACCCGTATAATCCGCTATTTGTCCTTGTAGGCCAATTAATTGGCCGCTGATATTTTGAATAATGGTTTTACCGGGAGGCAAAGGATTTGGGGCAGAACTATATTGAAACCCTTCTAAAGTACTTTGATTTAATCCGGTGAATGCTTGAATAATTCCAGCGGGCTTATTTTGTGGGTCTACGCTATCGAGTTTAATGGTTGCCGAAGTAGACGTTAATACGCCGTTGTCTGCTTTAATATATTCAGGCTCACCTGGTGTTAAAGCAATAGAATCTTTTGTTAAAGGTAGTCTTAAGGTGTAATCATTAAATCCGGTAATTGACTTCTTTTCATACTTTACCTTTTGAAAAGATTTGTCGTCCATTTTATTAATATCCAACGATTTGCCCCTCACATGTAACATTGATTCTGTATAAGGGGAGTTTGTTTGTTTTAATGAATAAATTGGATTTCCTGACGACAACAAACATTTTTGGCCCGCCGCATCTGTAACCGTATACACATGTGTGCATGTTGGATCCGAATTACACTCTTTACGACAATCCTCTGTTTGTACAGTCTTATATATTCCATTTGTCTGTGGATAATAACTTCCATAATTCGCATATCGACTCGACGCAGAATACGCGGTAAGTTCCGATGGAACTTCTCGTAAATATTGTTTGGCGGGATTTTGATTTGCGTAAAATGTTTTGCCTAATTTGTTATCAACGTTCAATCCGTAAAACGTGGTATTTGCTACTGTCGACGCAAACAACTTAAGAATCATTGTCCCATCCTCACGTGTTAAAGCCAGCATTATTTTTTTATTAGAAGAAACCAACGGGTTTGAAACTGTAATTCTGTCTGAAACATTCAAAATATTCCTATTATATTGGTTCCACTCTCGGTTAGGCATAAAATTCATTGTTCGTATATTTGATGGAATTGTTGTTTTTGTGGAAGATGTGTTTGTAGTGTTTCTGTTTGAAAATTGGTTTGTTCTAATCAAACGAATTAAATCATAATGATTTTCCTGCACTTTTAATTGGTATACAGCAGTTGCAGCTCTATTTAATAGTGGATAATTACTCAAAAGAATGGGGGAACCAACTTGTGTATTATTTGAATAAGCAACCAAATTTCCAGCCGTATCCAACCCTACCGAATCGACGGATGGATCTAGAACCCAACTTTGTAGGGGGGTTATATTAATATTACCGGATTCTTTTCCGGTCTCCCATAATGCGTTATCAATTCCATAGTTTTCAATATTTCCTTCTGTGTATACTTTACAACTTTGGGTCTTGTCTTGGTCCTTTTTCAAAGAAAACACAACCTGTTTTTTCTTCTTATCTCTAAATATTGAATAAAAATCGGAAACCGTATTTGTTCCATCTGAAATTACGAATGGAAAAGCACTAATCGACGCAGTAACAATCATCTGTATACGAAATGGAATAAATACACCTTTTGCTAAATATATGGGTTTATTATATGCGTTTGTTATGCGGTATGAAGATTCGGCATTGTTCTGAATCCACGCAATCGTAAATTTCATTGCTTCTCTAAATTCAGGTTTAATATTCAATGCATAGTTTCCGGAAACAGGCACCACCATGTATCCAAATAACTCAATCGATAAGGGTGTATCTACATCCGTTATTAGTGTTTTTAAATCATAGTCAATCGTTTCTGCGCTTTCGTCTAAAAAATAATCAACGTCAATCAATCCTTGATTTTCCATTCGCCCTTCAACCACCGTCATCTCCAAAATACCTTTTTTATAATTACTTGATGCAGAATAATCTGGCTTATTGATTTGATTATACAATGAGGTTGCGTTCAATTTACAGCTATTTATGTTTTGATTTCCAGGAATTTCCAGGGTTGACTTAAAATTGATTTTGTTTATATCATTAATTGCCCCAATTTCATAACTGGAGGCTTCATTCAGATTAAAAAAATTTACAAACCTATAATTTGGGTCATTGGTTTCGGCAAATTCATTCAGTTTATTTAGATTATTAATATTCACTTCTGCTTGCGTCTTCGCCATTCAATGATATATTATACTATATTATATCATTTTTATTTACCTACTCAATTTTCACAAAAACAAAATAAAGTACCGAAGTCGCTAAAGCCGTCCATAATATTGTGGTATATGCGGCAGTGTCGTGTTTAATATTATGATCTGCGGGAATTCCTTCTTTTGCCTTTAGTATCTCCTGCATTTTCATGTCTAAATCGGATCGGAGTGTTTCTATTTGGGCAGCGGTCGTTTTGATTGATGTGTGATTATTATTAAAACTTGCATCTGTTATTTTGGGAGTTGTTGAACCAATTACACCAATTTGAGTGTTCAAAGCTGATATTGCGGTATTCAATTCACTTCTTGCAGCATTTACATCGGCGATTGAGTATTTTGTTGTTGTTCCGGGTTTAATAGTTTCAGACAAATAACCATAATAAACTTGATTAAATACGTTTATTTTTTCAACCAAACTGTTTTCTAAGTCCATTGCGCTTGTACCTTGTGATCCACCCGGCAAATTTGGATCGGAAAAAACAGTATATCCTTCTAAAATGGATGATTTAAAACCGGTGAATCCTTCGACTTTTGACCCAATGTTTTGAAATCCAAGTTTTAATACAGAATTATTTGTCGATGTCGGCAATATACCATCCAAGGCTGCTTGTGATGATTTTGCTGATTCTTTTGCGTTATATGCGCTCATGCTTGCGTCTATAGCATACCCTAATACATTTTTCTCAATCTCTCGCATTTCAATAATTTTTGCGCCAATTTCATTTTTAATAATGTTATTGCTATTTACATTGGCTTGTATATCGGTCGTTATATTAGCAAGTGATGTCGCTGCCGACACTGCTTTTGCTGCCGCGTCCTCTGCCTTTGATGTATTTGATGCTACTTCGCCTGATAATTTGGTTAATTGGTCGGTTGCGTCTGTAAATGCTTTTTTGTATTCTTCGGCTGTGCTGCTTACAGAATCGGACATCGTTATTGAAGCGTTTGAATATTTTTTAATTTTATCCAAATAACCCTGGACTTCTTTGAAATCTACGGGCAATGGTGTTTCTGCGGCGGCACTTATGGGTAATGGAACCTCGATGGATTGGGGTGTATTTGTATCCGAAGCAACAGCGGATGCCGTAGCAACGGATGCCGCAGCAATGGGTGCTGGAGTTGTGTTTCCAGATTTTTCATCCTTCTTTAATAGATCTTTTGCATAATTAACTCCTTTATTTGCTTCTTTCCCCACCGTTTTTATTGCATTGTTTGCTTGTTTTTTAAGGTTTTTTCCAATTTTGTTAATATTAAATTTAGCTCCTTCAACCACCGGTGTTCTATAATTAAATATAACAAATCCTATTAACACCATCACAACAATTATAATTTCGGTTCCATCCATCATCCTATATATTAGACCACGCAAAAACTTTGTTTATGCCTTCGACAAATAATTCATAAACCCAGTCAATAATACAATCCCTATTCCTAAATTAATTGTGCTCATATACACTTTGTTGTATCTGTCTTTCGAGTCTGATTCGCGTCCTTCTCCGGATTGCGATACTTTCAATTCAGTCAGTGTATCCACTGCCGCTTTGTATTCGTCGCAATCCGGTTGACCCGATGTGCATTTCGTATAAATTGCATCTGTATTTGAAAATCCTTCATAACGGTTATGAAAAATCTCGTAACTATCCATTTTATACATAACCAGTATAAAATGAATGCGTGCTAAAATAAAAAACAAAAGTTGTCGGTCTCCTTCCTAATTATACACAAATCCGGTAATAATTGGAAACCATAGATGTAGGGCTCTTTCGCTCGATTTTACAAACTTGGCCAGGACGCATCCCAATAATTAGTGCGACGGGGTCGAATCGCGACATCTCGGGAAGTTGCTGTAAATTCTTCAGGTTGAAATCCTTTTTCAGAACATCCACATCGCTGTTCGTCATAATGGTGTGGGGCGGCACCAATGTGTGTTTCAAAATGTTGCGCTGGAGTCGCTTGATATTATGAACCACCACGAAAATGCCGCGTTTATCATAGAGATATTTCAGGGTCGCGACCAGTGAATCGTTTGGCTCGTCATTAATAACAATCGCCAGTATATCCGTCGATTTCAACACGTCCTCCACCACGTATAACTCCTCAATCAGCTCTTCGATCGCCTTGATGCGAATTGCTTTCGACGAAAGCATGTATTTCACGTAAATCTTCGTATCGTCATATACCGTCTTGTCGTGGGCCTCCGTGGTGTGCGTAATCAACATGTCCAATTGATTGTTTGTCGCCATCGCGTCGACCTCGTTAATTGTGAAATCAACGTAGTCCTTCGTGTCGAATAGCAAATCACCGAGGATTTCTAAAATTGTCTTGCGCGAATTGTAAATCGTTAATATGTCTTTGTTTGTGAGTGTGTTTGCCATCTTCTAATATTTATATATATTCTTTTTATATTTGTTCTATATCTTTATTCATTATTCAATTTTATATCTTCTTCACAACGAAACTGACCTTTCCGTTTCCGAGTGTTTCCAATGCGTTGGAGCCCTCTTCTTGACTTGAGCCTCCTTGGCTTGTTCGGTTGATCATCGGCTTTGATAAAAATGAGTCAATGTCTGGTATAGCATTATTGACGGCAGGCTGCATATTTCCTGTGTTCTGCATTGTATTTCCATTAAGAGGCATTCCATTAAGAGGCATTCCGTTAAGAGGCATTCCGTTAAGAGGCATTCCGTTACCTCCGCCACTGGTTATAATCGGCTCGGTTTTGTTATTGTCTCCATTGACCAAATGGATGTTGATTGGAGGTGGTTGCTGAAACATGGGTTGCTGATGGCCTTGAGTCTGTCCTCCTCCGCCCATCGATGGCGGCGACATATCAGGAGACCGAGGATAATCTTCCGGAGACATTTGATATAGTTCGGTTGTCTTTTGTAAATCGGCTCTATTCACCACGCGTATTAAATCATTTGGATTGAAATATCCGGTCGAATTAAATCCCGTCAGATCATTGGTTTGAATTGTAACAAATTTACCGTCTTCGTGCTCATTGGTTATTTTCCAAAGTCGATTATTCTTATATGGGTCGCCATTGAACATCACAATATCACCCGTTTTTAATACTTGGGTCGGTTTATCCAATTCCGAGAATTCTTTCGCCAAAAATAATTTATCTTCCGGATCCCATACCTTTTCTGTCTCCTGGAATCTCTGATGGAATATTCGCGCCTTTTCCATTTCTTCTTGATAATCCAACACCGCTTCTGGTTCTTTTGCGTCTTCGCTCGTGATTTCCTTTGTTACCAGTTTTGACGGTAGATTTTTGAGAGCACGGTCAGTAATATTGACCACTTCAAATGGCTCGGTCGCGCTTCCATGCGTAAGCAACGATATGTTCTTGGAAAACTTCATATTGTCGAATTGGTTGATGTTGTCTTCCGTGATAATACACATCTTAATATTGATTGCCTGCAATTCCTGCATCAGCAATTTAAACACATACGGCACTTTCACAATACTGAAACTGCGGCCATATTTGGTAATGTGCTCCACGTTCATGGATTTCCCATCCAGCGAATCCACGAATTTCAACGGACCATCCGCCAAGGGACTCATAAACAGATTCTTCTGTGGATTATACACCGCAATTGCGCCCGTCTTATTACAAACCGCCATATGGAAGACGTCACCACGGGTAAGCATCGCGTCTTGTAAAAACGCCACCGCACCATGTGAAATAACCGAGTCGCGCTCCATCTCACCAATGCGCAAACCACCATCATTTGCTCTGCCGCCAACTGGCTGTCTCGTCAGTTGGGTTCGCGGTCCCTGGGCTCTGAAATTCACCTTGTCTTTCACCATGTGTTTCAAGCGTAAATAGTAATTTGGACCAAAGAATATTTCAGATTCTATTTGCTCGCCGGTCATTCCGTTGTATAACAGCTCGTTTCCGGATGAATGATACCCGGATTTTGTGAGCATCTTTCCGAATGCGCCAATTTGGGTTCCATCCGAAGCAAACGCCGTGCAGTCCCCGTGGAAGCCTTGAAACAAACACGCCTTTCCAACCACACACTCGATTAGCTGTCCAATCGTCATACGCGACGGTATTGCGTGTGGATTTATAATGAGGTCAGGACGAATACCGTCCTTGGTAAAAGGCATATCACGCTCAGGGATGATTTGTCCAATGGTTCCCTTCTGTCCCGATCGCGACGCCATCTTGTCGCCGATTGCCGGAATGCGTTCTTCCCTGATGCGTACTTTGGCGATCCGTGTTCCCTCCTCACCCTCCGTAATAAATGCCTTGTCCACAATACCGAGCTGCCCTTTCTTCGTGGTTTTCGATTGGTCTACAATATAGTCCTCGCCGGAAGATGTCGATGCACATCCAATAATAACGGTCTCATCGTTAATTTCGGTTCCCTCTTGAACCAGACCAAATTCATCAAGTTTACTATAGTCATACCCGGTTTTTGTTCCAATCACGTCCTTGGCCGATTTTTCAATATTCATTATTTTTTTCTCGGTAATTATGCCGCCGCCGGATTTGTCCTTTTCCTCGTGTGTTTCATATACCGAATAATACGTAGTTCTAAAAAGGCCGCGTTTCAATGCGCCTTCATTCACCAAGATCGCGTCCTCTACGTTGTATCCGGTGTAACACATGATCGCCACAATCACGTTTTCTCCGTAATAGTTTTCCTCACCATTAATGAACTCCATATATCTGGATTTGACTAGTGGTTTCTGACCCTGGTTCAAAATAAGCGCGGTCTTATCCATGCGCATAGTATAATTGGTGTGATACATGGAAATCGCCTGTTTGCTTTGACCACACGAGAAAGAATTACGGGTTGCGGGGTTGTGCTGGGGGAATATAATCTGATTACACATCATTCCAAAAATGAGCGACTCGTGGATTTCACAATGCGTGTATGTGGTGGCCTTTGTTTTTACTAATGATGTAGATGACGCTGTATCAATTTGTTTGGTCGGTTTTAACCGTATCAGCGCCAATTCCTCCTCATTCACATCCAAATAGTCGATGATTCCCTTCTTGTCTATGAATCGTTGTATCTTCAGCGGATTGGTTTCGGTGCTAATTCCCTCATAAACCTCGTGTAATTTATAAAATCGGTCATAATTAATCTGGTCTCTATGTTCAGATCGTCTATTATTGAATCCAGACAACAAATTATTCCATTTGAAATCCTTCTCCAACAAGTCCGTCTCAAACGACATCTTTTTCGTCAAATCGTCATAGTAAAACACCGGGCGACATACACGACCACCATCCGTGAAAATTACAATCGTGTTCTGGCGAATATCAAAGCTGATACTGATGTATTGCGGAATAAGACCATTGCGACGAAATAGCTTCACTTTACTGACGGCAACGAACGCATCCGCCACGCTTCCCGCCCAGAACCCGTTTATGATGACTTTGGTCATGGTCGCCAAATTGGTGTATCCGCATTCTTCCACCAATTTCATATTCAGTTCTTCACGCATCCATTTAATCATCGGTTCGCGCGAAATGCTGCGAGTAATATAAGCAAACATACTGAGATGTTTGTGGAGACCAATGTTTCCGCCATCGGGGGTGTCGATGGGATCAAAAATACCCCATTGCGACCCATTCAGAACACGCGGTGCAACCAGTTTCGATCCCGTGTCCATCTGCAGATTCGTCTTTCTCAAATGACTCAGGGCCGAATTGAACGAGAGGCGATTCAAATCCTGAACAACACCCACTTTTTTGGTGTGTGCATACGCGCCCCAATTTCCTTTAAATGCCTTTCTGAACCCAGCCTCTAGATCGCGGTCTTTTAAAACCAATTTATAATTAGCCAAAATTAATCCCATCATATCTGCCTCATATAATCCCTTGTTCCTATACATAATCTTCTCGAAATCCACGTAAATGCGTTTGGTCTGTATCTTGTAGTATTCACGGAACAACTGATACAATAGACTTCCCACCAATTCGATGCGCTTATAGCGGAAACTGTCGCGGTCAATCGGCGGTTCCATCCCGTTATACGCCGAAATCAATTTGAACGTCATGTATCCCAAGAAATATGCCTTCTGGACAAAATTCGTCTCTCCAATATGGGGGAGGAAATAGTCCGTCAATATGTGGATCGCGTTATCGGTGGTCTTGGTCTTGGTCAGCTCGGCGATGAATTGGAGGGCATTCACCTGGGTGTCGATTGGACCCGCGTCGTGAATTGAGGGAATGAAGAAATCCATTAGATTCTCATATTTGTCCAAATCTAGGAGACACGTAGTCACGATGTCTTTGTCGGAAATGACGCCGAGTGCCCGGAACAAAATGAATAGAGGCACGGGTTTTCGGACGTTGGGGATATTTACGACAATGTTCATGTTTGAGAATCGGCCGGTGGGGGCCAGCAAATCAACACTAAGCGACCGAATTGGTTTAGATGTGTTTTCACTCACACTTTTGATTTCGGCGGTGAACATGATGGCTTCGTCGTTTGCTTTGCCGACGCGCAAAATGTTGTCGCCGAATTTCTCTTGGGGGACGACAGTCTTTTCTTTGCCGTCAATGATGAAATATCCACCGGGGTCGTTGCGGCACTCGCCTACGTTGAATCGCGCTTCGCGCGGCATCCCGCCCAATATACAAAAATCAGACTGAACCATTATCGGGAAGCGTCCTAAAAACTGTTTTTCCAATGTATAGTTGCGGGTCTGGGTGTGCCTGCGGTCGATGGATTTCTCGACGGCCTCTTTACGGCGAGCCATCTCATTTGCGGTGGTTTTGGCTCCTCCTTTTAATATTCCTCCTTCTTTTTCGTCTCTTTCTTCCTTCTCAATGTATTCTTTATCGTACACAACGGATTCCGGCGCCAAATCACGGTCAGCAAGCGCATTTCCACCTTGTTTGAAATTTGCGTATCGTTTTTTAGGCGGATTCGGGTCGACGGTGTCTTCGCCCATTTCCGTCTCAATCGGTCGCGGCTCCTCGTTTTCGTCCAACACATCAATCACCTCTATATCAATATCATAATGAATCGTCATGGCGTAGGTCATATTTCGCAAGCGCGCTTCATTGGGGAACATATAATGAGGGTCTGCATCATAGATAACCGGCTTTGCAAAATATAATTTGTCGCCATTTTTGCCGCCGATATAGAGGTTGCATTTAGAACGGTATTCGCCGGTTTTCTCGTCCAAACGCGAAACTAGGGTAATGGGGTTTTTCTCCTTGACGATTTTATAAATGTCGTTTTTGTAAAAATCATTATACGACTCGATGTGATGTCTTACTAAACTTTGTGGATTATCTGCGTAATGACTTTCTATTATTTTCCAGATTGTTGATTCATCCATCTTATACATTACATAAATATTCTTTTTTACATTGTTTTTATTCATCAAGTTTAGCAAAATAAATCTAATAAATAGATATACAACCCAATGTCTGACTTTATGGAATCTGTGTTTGGCCCTCTATCCGGCGAATATTGCTACTACTTTTATTTCCTCTCGATTTTCATGTTTTTCTGGTTTATGGTTGCCCTGATTGGTGGGTTTGCAACTGGAATTCTCCAACGTAAGGGATTCATGTTCTTTTTGGCGGTTGCCGGAGGTTCATTGACCTATTTTTTTCTTTATTTCGTGAATCGTCTTATGTATTCGGTTTGCGCTAAGGCGCTTTAAAGGCGCTTTAAAGGTTCCGCTTCACTAAGGCCGACCAAAAGGCGCTTTAAAGGTTCCGCTTCACTAAGGCCGACCAAAAGACGCTTTAAAGGCTCAAACTTTGCTTATGTCCTCTACATATTTAGATAAATATTCACATAATAATTATCTAAAATTTACACGCTCAAGTAAAACACCAGCAGATAGCACAAAATAGCTAAAACAATCGACACAACCCAAATGGGAATAACGGTCTTTTGCTTGTATCCTATGCCGAACTGTCTGAACCCGCCCTTCTCGTTGTATATAAGTGACGGTTTGAAAAAATGGATTGCGGCAAAAATTACCAGAAAAAACAAGATGGACACCGATAGTCGATTTGTTCTGAATATTTTTTTATCTACAAACATGCGCTTTATACTATATTATATATTTTTTTATTACATTTCACTAATCATGCGACAGACATCGCATTCACATTCCACGCATTTCCCCTCGGTTTCGAGATACGCGGGGGGTTTCACAAATATCTCCGGTTTTTGGTTTGTCCACGGCTTTTCGTCGTCAGCAAGAATGGCCGGCCATTCGATCGGCTTTTCTTTTCCATTTACAAAGATTTTCTGAGTTCCATTGTATAAATTCTGTCCCAAATCACGCAGCTCCTCGATTGTTCTCGCCTTGTGTTTTTTATAATTGAGCTCCGCGAGCCAAACAAAGTATTCTTTCCCGTCAAACACGCCGTTTCCGGCATACGTCTTCTCCCAATACACCGTGTTGTTTTTGGATTTCATGAAATAATATTTATGAGATGACGGAAACGCCATATCATAAATTAGGGTCGGCTCCTTTGTGTCGGCCGTTTTGAAATACATTTGATTTTGATGATTCATCTTTTGTTTTATTGGTTTTGATTTTGGTTTTGATTTTAATAAATTGGTATATTCAATTTTATTCGTCGCGATCTTCTTGGTAATACACGCCATCCATGTAGTCTTCATCCAATCCGTCAATGTTGTTTTCTTCATCTTCCGCCTCGCGTTCTGCCTCTGCGTTCGGATCATAGTCATTGTTCTCCGGATCAACCTCCTCTGGTTGGTCTTCACGTACTGCGTATAAATCCCCCTCTTCCGCCTTTTCTGAATCGTAGAGGTTCTGGTCATATTTATAAACACCCTTTTGTTCGCCCAAATTCCAGCGCCCCATTTTGTAGGCTTTCAAAATGTTTTCGACGCGGCGTTCTTCAATCGTCATATTTTTCAAATAATCGGTGATGGTCGCTTTCTCGCGTTTGCTCTCGTTATACGATTTGTCCAAAAGGTCTTCATATGGTTTGTCCACCGTTTTCTTATTCAGCATATCCATCTCTATCATGATAATCAATAAATCGCACACACGCTGTCTGAATTCCATTCGGTTTCCAGATGATATATCGACTTCATCCGGGTATTCGCTGAGGTCATCTTCTTCGTCTGCCGTTCCAATAACCACATCGTCATCCGCCTTTTTCATATTCTTGCGCATATTTCTCACTTCCTCCATATCCAATTTCAAATACTCATCCGTATCGCTTCCTGTGACCAACTCATACAGAACTGAGTAATAGCAGTAAGAGTGTAGTAAATAAAGCGCTTCCTTGTCGAACAACAAATAATAGAGCTTGTCTTCATTGATGAACGCTGTGAATACCGGGATATAATTCAAAAACAGGTTCAAATCCACTAATTTCATATTAACGTCTCTGAAAAAACGGCAAATCAGGTTGTCCTTCACATATGAGTGCAGTTTATCAAAATACTTATCAATGTGTCCCTGTAACACTTTAATGTGCTTTTCCGACAAATCCCAATGTTTTGATGCCTCTACTTTCCGGGTTCCGTGCTCGGAATTGGTTATTATCGCAGGCACTGTCTTCGTTATCATAAATACGGCGTTCTTAATATACTGAATCACCTTATATTGTCCCTCGTCCGTGTATACACCGGGTTTCATATTGGTATCGCAAGTCCATGTGGTGAGATTTTCTAAAAACGCGCCGATTCTTGCTTTTTCCGCCAATGTACGCGTCGTGCCGAATTCGTTAATATATCCCATTATTTCCGTCCTCATCTGACGGTTCGCGCGAGACAAATGTTTCTTCATCTTTTCCATGGTTACCAAATCTTTGTCCACAGGGCGGTTTATATCAAACTTATCCAAAATGATTTTCAAATAGTCAGTTAATTTTGGCTCTATTACTGGTGTCTCGCTTGCGCTCAGGCGCGCGACCAAATCCGAAAAAGCCCGTGTATATTGGATATCTGTTGCGCTGGTGCTGATTCCATGTATGGTATTGCGTTTCGCCACAATTTGCATCAATTGTTTGAGCGAATCTATGTCGAATTTCTTACCCAATTTCTTCAAATGGTCGATTGTCTGATTCAGATCCCACTGCGACTGCATTCCACCCGGTTTTTCCTGGAAAAATATACGCATATCATCAGGAACCAGGCTCTGTTTGCTCAACAATTTACAATAATGAATAAAGGCGGTGTATATGTTTTCTTCGCTTATGTAATTGCTTGTCGATAAAAGAGACATTGTTCTTGTACCGGGAGAAATGTAGGCGGCGCGAGACATCATTTTGATTTCGTCCATGATGGCGCTGTTTTTTCGAATAAAATCCAGGTATTTCTCGATATTCGGGTTCTTATTAATGAAGAATTGAATCGACGCTTTTTGTTCCTTCTCTTCGCAGCATGCGTTCTCCAAAAATATGATAGTACCGGCTTTCAACAGCGCCTCTTTGCCTTCCTCTACAATTTTATTCACCGATTCAACCACTGCATAAGAATATTGAATAATCTTATTGTAAATAACACCGAGTTGCGCGTGCTGGTTTTTGTGGCCCGATTTAAAAGATATGGCGAGTTCGTCTTTGAACTCCTCCGACACGGTTTTCAGCGATTTCACAATGGAAAACGGCACAATGGGGGGTTGAAATGCGCGCCATTTACTTACATTATGGACTTCGGGAACGGCATCATCCGGAAACAAAATCAAATATGTCTTCTTTTTCGAATAAAGTTCCTCTATTTCGGGCTCTTTCAAAATCTTACCCACATATTCGAGAAGACGTTTCATGATTCCGTCGCGTTTCAAATGTTTGATGCTATTCCACGGCTCCACATTGCCGATAATCTTCTGAATCACACAAGACATATATTTAAGACCCGGTGTGTATTCCATACCGCCGTCCAGCGGATATCCGCCAAAACTGAAAACGCACCCAGGGAAGGTCTTGCTCGGTTTAAATGATGGTATCATTGTTTGGATAGCGACAAATGTGGTCGCGGCCGAGAAAAACACGATGTTTTGATTTTTATAGGTAGGATACGAGGGTATAGAAACATTCTTCTTTGCATTCAACTCTTCAATCTTCTTATATTTTTCAGGAGAATAGAGGTTTGCATTCAGTAGTCGAATTGCGTTTGAAAGTATTACTCCTTCAATCGGCTCTAAATCGATGTGCATGTATCCGCAGAGCGCACGTGAAATATTATACACGGTTTGAGTCAATTCATTCTCAAATACTTTAAAGGATTTGTCCGCGGTCGTATAACTCATTTCGCCGATTTCATCATTAATCGCGTCTTTCAATGCGTCGCCTGCCGCCTGTCCCATCACTTCATGCGAGACGATTTTGAAACCGGCGTCATTATACTCATCGACCGCCATGAAATCAATGGATTTGATTTTATAACCCGTGTTTTTGTCCACGATGGATTCGCCGTCGTCGCTGAGGCGACCAATACGACTACACACCAGTTCCAATTCGTGACCGTAGTCGGCGCCAATGCTGTATTTGAGCGCCAATTCATAAATAAATCGCGGCAACAATTTGGTATCTGTATCCACACAATAGAGCCAATACGGTAACTCTTTTGAATAATCATTTACAACGGCGTCTCGGCAAAACCGGTCGCGAAATACCAAAATGTCGCTCTGTTGTTTTGCGAAATCAGACTGCTCCAAAATCAGGTCTCTGAGCACCTCATAGGGAGACACCACAAAATCCAATTTAACCGCGTGTTTGCCCAGATTTCTCGCATAAAAATCATATTGCTCGACTCGGCTGTCGGCTAACCAGATTTTCTTTTTCAACAAATCCACGTAATAGAGGGCACGCGCTTTCATATCTGCCTCCAAATCCTCCATCGTTTTTTCGATTGTCGCCAGGTCGTATTCTTTCATCGCCTGTTTTTGCGCGATTTTCTTCATATGGCTGAAACTGTCGTCTTTGGACAGGCACTCTTTCTTATCAACCACACATTTGTCGTCACTATAACATAGGGTGTCGTTATTAAGCAATTCGGGCTCATCCGAGTGCGTCCAGTTACCGCGCTTTCTAATATAATAGCTCACTTTCTTCTTTGCATCCGCCTCAATCTCCACACTGCGCTTCTCCTTTGCCGTCAAATCCTCTTCGGTAAACGCTTTTTCCAATTTGGGATACTCTACCAGCATCGCATAGTTGCCGTCGGACACCTTCTTCTTGCCCGCAATGAGGGTCTTAACCAAGTCGTCCACTGTTGCCGGATTCGCATCGTGTTTTTCCAACAAATTTGCCTTCAAATACGGCGCAAAATCTTCGGCCAACATTTTTTTGCGATCTTCCGCATACTTCGCTACCATTGCATACGGCGTATTATCATATTCCTTGTCGAAATAGATGTCCTCGCTGATATCATTGTCCTTTTGTAAATCACGGATCGAGGTGTATTTTTTCGCAACCACATGGGTCACGCAGGTTTTGCTGCTGGATTTGATTGCGCCGTCTTCCGCAACCGTTATGAGTGTAGATAAATTGGGGGTATATAGAGGCGACATCAAAAGCGAGACCATGGCCGAATACGCAGTTCCATTGTCTTTCACCAAAACCGAGTTCAATAGTTCAGATGACGATTTATATTGTTTTTGGTTTTTATAACTGTCATCATTATCCAATTTGTATCGCGTCGCCACCATTTTCAAATATTCATCATTAAATACGAAGATTTTATACATAGGATTCAAAGCAAAACTGCCCGAGTCATCGTAGCGTTTTGAAGCCATCGCCTCATATTTCTTGCGGTTTTCCTCCATGGACGTCTTATAAACATTAATGAGTTCCTTGATATACGTGCGTATTTCCTGGTATGGCCCACCACGGCCACTCATTAATTCAACCGCGTCTTCATTGATTTTTAACCCTCGGGTCCGACCCGTATAGGTGATGTTGTCTGCGGAAAGGCGAAACGGTTCAAAGTATTGAATTGCCTCCTTGAAATTGTAGGCAGTGACGCGACCACGCAACAATTGAATAAGCATTCGAGTGTTTGGAATCACCGCATTCAAGAGGCTATGAAAATCAATGTTTTCTTCTTTTAACAATTTCTGGGAAATATCGTAGTCAATCGCCGAGTCCAAAAATTTGATGGTCTTCTTTTGGACGAAATCCACAAAATTTTTCGCCGCCTCGGTTTCGTAAAATACCTCTTCTTCCAAATCCTCTATCATCTTGGTTTGAAAAGACATATTTTTATTGAGTAATTTAAAATGATACAACCAATTGTGACTGAGACTCGTCTTGTT
>Ga0247722_10000105_pt1 | contig 49521 bp, 53 predicted proteins | sample MSEWelMarce3H_FC_FD_189094 | JGI IMG/M metagenome (GOLD analysis project Ga0247722, IMG submission 189094) | Subsurface sediment microbial communities from gas well in West Virginia, United States - MSEEL Well Study Marcellus 3H_FC | ecosystem: Environmental > Terrestrial > Deep subsurface >... | reverse complement strand
CACTTTACGTCAAGCAGGTTTAGAGGTGTTTGCCGAACCAATTTTGGTGAGTGAAGCAATTTTGATTACCCGCGATTCCGAGAAGAACAATCCCGCCCTTCAGATATTGCTGCGTCGATTGCAAGGAGTAATAACTGCGCGTTTGTATGTTTTGCTTGATTATGATGTTCCCAAAGACAAGTCCGAAGCGGCGTGTGCTATTACACCAGGATTGGAATCACCAACCATTTCTCCATTACAAAATGAAAAATGGGTTGCCGTGCGAGCTATGGTTCTGAGAAAAGAGACCAATCGGGTAATGGACGAGTTATGGGAACTTGGAGCTCGCGGAATTTTGGTTACCGATATTCACGCTTGCAGACTATAGCGTTCTGAACTGATTAGTTAAGGGTTTTCTACAATCGCAATCTCAAGCGCGAAACTCTTCGCATATCCATCGGTAAGGCTGCGAATTGAATTAATTTGAACACCTGAGATGAAGAAATCCAAAGTTGTTAGTGGGGAAGTAGCGCTTCGATGGACCCTTTCGATGTTTCCACCGGCAGCAACTATGCCCGAAGCTAGCTTTGCGATTGCACCCGGGGTCAATTTTTGCATAGACGCCTTGATCTGAATCATTTCAGTATTTTTCAAAAGTGATGCGGTTGATTCAAAGCTAAATGAAACTGCAATGTCAACGCCAAGTTTCTCAGCGCATATATTCAAATCTTCTTCGATGGATTTTGAATGAGCTGGATCAGCTTCAATCAAGACAGTTAAAACAAATCGGGAACGGGTAACGATCTGTTCGACATCTAAAATAGTGATGGAAAAAGGTTCGAGGGCGGAAAAAAGTGCTGCGGAGATTCCAGGGGAGTCAACACCAGTTAATAGGATTAATCCTGTGAAGCGTTCCTCGCTCGCACTGTTCTTATCCATGGAGATAGATTATCGCCAATTACATATGCGAAATCACTCTAGATTGCGCCTTGACGAGGGCAGTAGGCAGTATCTTTTTGCTCTATGACCTCTCAAACAGTTCTCACTCTAGATGGAGTTAGCGTTATTCGAGACGGCAAACAAATATTGGGTCCTATTTCATTTCGGATTGCTACCGGAGAGCGTTGGGTTGTGCTCGGTCCCAATGGAGCCGGCAAATCCACACTCTTGGGAGTACTTGCTGCTCGAATATTTCCTAGCAAAGGAAGTGCGATTCTCTTAGATCAACAAGTAGGTCGGATAGATGTTTCAGAGTTGAGAACTCGTATTGGTTTGGCATCACCATCACTTGAAGCGATGATTGAAAGTGATGAATTGGTAAGAGATGTTGTTCTAACAGCTGCTTACGCAATTATTGGTCGTTGGAACGAAAATTATGATTTGTGGGATGAATCAAGAGCAGTTGCTCTATTAACAACTTTTGGAGTCCGAGAGTTAGGAGATCGTCGGTATTCAACCCTTAGTTCAGGTGAGAAAAAACGAGTCATGATTGCACGGGCGTTAATGGCAGATCCAGAATTACTTTTGTTAGATGAACCAGCAGCTGGACTAGATGTGGGAGGTCGCGAAGACCTACTCCATCGGTTTGCGCAGTTCTCGAATGATCCATCGTCGCCAGCTAGTGTTTTAGTAACTCATCACATTGAGGAAATCCCTATTGGGACAACCCACGCTATTTTGCTTAAGGATGGGAAAATTGCGGTAAGTGGTCCTGTGGATTCAGTTATCACAACTGAACATGTAAGTGCAGTTTTCGGATTGCCTATTCAGGTGTCACACGAAAGTTCGAGATTCTTTGCCCGCGCTTAATGAGTATCTAGACTCTCGCTGGAAAGAACTACTTCAAAATTCTTCGCAGATTCTGGAAAAACTAGACGATGAAATTGATTTCTCTCAGAGTGTTCCACGTAAAGATTTGATCTTTAGAGCTTTTGAATGTGATCCAAAAGACGTTTCAGTAGTGATCTTTGGTCAAGATCCTTACCCAAATGAATCACATGCAATGGGTTTGGCTTTTGGTGTTAGTGATAACGTAACTAAACTCCCGGCATCCTTAAAAAACATATTCACGGAGTTGGTCAGCGACATTGGCGGCGCCGCACCTACTAGTGGGAAACTAGATTATTTGAGTGAACAAGGTGTTATGTTGCTCAATCGTGGCTTAACTCTGGATTTGAAGAGCAAGAGAGTAAATCCTTTGTGGTATGAATTCACGGACCAAGTTGCACAAGTGTTGGCAAGATTGGGTGTCGTGGGAATTTTTTGGGGAAACCAAGCTCAAGAGTTAGCTAAGTATTTTCCTGAGAAAAAGAGAATTATCAGCGTCCATCCAAGCCCGTTATCGGCTTACAAGGGTTTCTTTGGAAGTAAACCATTCTCAAGAACAAATTCAATTCTGTTGTCCGAGAATAAGTCAGCTATCAAGTGGATAAAACAATAGCGCGGAACCAATTGGTTCCGCGCTATTGTCTTTAGATATCTCTAGATTACTTATCCTATCCAGGAATTAATTGGAGAAGACAAGAAGTAGATCATGAACAATCCGCTAACAAGGAACAGAAGTGGATGTACTTCTTTGCGACGTCCTTGAACTACTCGGATGATCACGTGTGACACAAAGCCTGCTCCGATACCCACAGAGATGTTGTAGGTAAATGGCATCAAGATAATTGTAAGAAACGCAGGAAGACCAATACCCATGTCATCCCATTCAATGTTCTTAACTTGAGCCATCATCAAGAAACCTACGATGATCAGCGCAGGAGTTGCAGCTTCGTAAGGAATGACTGCAACTAATGGTGCAAGGAAGGTTGTTAGCAAGAAAAGAATTCCTGTAACGATGGAGGCTAAGCCTGTACGAGCGCCTTCTCCAACACCTGTAGCTGATTCGATGTAACTGGTATTTGAAGAAATACCAGCTGCGCCACCTGTTGCAGCTGCAATCGAGTCAACGATGAGAATCTTGTTCGCACCTTCAACATTGCCCTTTGAATCTGTTAATCCTGCTTGGTTACCAATTGCGGTCATTGTTCCCATAGTGTCAAAGAAGTCAGCAAGTAACAGAGTGAAAACAAGAAGGAGAGCGGCTAAGAAGCCAGTCTTCGCATTTGTGAATGCTCCAAAGATGTCTTCGAAACCTAAACCGAGAGTGTCAAAGCGCGGAGTGTCAGTGAAGTTAAGTGACCCATCAGCGTTCTTTGGAAGCGCTGGAGTATTCAAGCCCCAACCACGTGAGTTAGATTCAGTTGGGCTGATGAAGCTGTTACCAACCTTGAATTGACTTTCAACAATGATTGCAAGGATCGTTGAGGTAACAATACCGATAAGAATAGATCCTTTGATCTTCTTAACCATAAGAATAATTGTTAGCAACAAACCAATAGTGAACACAACGATTGGCCAGCCAACAAGTTGGCCACCATCTCCGAGTTCCAGAGGAACAGCTGTAGGTTTTGAGTTCGTGCTGCCCCACACCATGTTTGGAGTGCGTCGTACGAAGCCGCTGTCTACAAGTCCGATCAGCGCAATAAATAAACCGATACCTACTGAGATTGCCACTTTAAGCGCTGTTGGGATTGCCTTGAATACAGCAATTCTAAATCCAGTTAGAACCAAGATCAGAATCACGATTCCTTCTAAAACAACCAGACCCATAGCTTGTGCCCATGTTGCATTCTTTGCAATGGAAACTGCAACGAAAGTGTTAAGACCAAGACCTGTTGCTATTGCAAGTGGGAAGTTCGCCACTGCTCCCATAAGCATGGTTAATAATCCAGCAATTAATGCTGTACCCGCCGCCACGATGATGATGGCATTGGTTCTGTCGCCCCCACCGATATATGCGCCGGTGCTATCTGTTGTTGCCAGAATAAGTGGATTTAGCGCCACGATGTATGCCATCGTGAAGAACGTAACTACTCCGCCGCGAACTTCGCGACCAAGAGTTGACCCACGTTGTGTGATTTTGAAGTATTTATCTAACATGAAGTACCTTCCTGATTTTGGTATCGGGGGTGTTTGCGACCCCGTGCGAAATCACGGCTCGCAGGCCGGAGGAAGATAAGGCAACGCTATCTATTACTGCGAAGTAATTCGGGAAACAACACCCAAGGAAATAGCAATTGATTGACCAATAAAGAGGGCAAAAAGGGCAGTTCCGAGGCCGACGGTGCCGCCAAGAAGAGCTCCGAGGAGCAAAACAGTGGCCTCAATACCCAAACGGACGCGACCAACGCGGATACCGCTTCGATTATGAATGGCTGTCATTAATCCATCACGTGGACCTGGACCGAGAGCGCAAGTGATGTAAAGCGCTGATCCCATGCCAACGAGTGCAATCCCAAGGAAGTCCATAGCGATCCCAATTAAGTAATTATTGGCTAAGGGAAATACATTTACTCCGATTTGAATAGCAGTTGCGATTATTACGATATTTGCAAGTGTTCCAAATCCTGGTTTTTCACGTAGCGGTATCCAGAGAAGTAGAACCAAAGTACTGATAGCAAAAGTTGATATACCAATCGAAATATCTAGTTTGCTTGCAACTCCTTGAGCAAGAACGGTCCATGGTGCATTTCCAGTATCGCTTTGCACTAATAGCGAATCACCTAGTCCAAAGATGAATAAACCAAAAAACAGAATTAACGTGCGACGAAAGGATAAATCCCAGCGATGAGTCGCAGCCCAAGAAGTGTGAGGGATAGTTCGATGAGGACGAAGGAATTCAGATAGGAAATTTTTTGGTGACTCTGAACTCATTCATACAGTCTACGCGATACAATTTGTGAATGGGACGCTTATCATGCTAATTGGACTCGGAACTTTAATAAATGTTCTTGCAATCATTGCTGGCGCGGCAGTAGGCGTTCTCGCGGGAGCCCGTTTAAGTGTAAAAACCCGTGAATTAATAACAGACATTCTCGGTTTGATAACTATTTTGGCGGCAGCAGGCGCTGTTATTCCTATGTTCACTAATGAGTACTCCCAAGCTTTGCCAAAAGGATGGGCTCTTTTAAGCATTTTAGGCTCACTGCTTATCGGAGGGATTTTAGGGTCTGCATTAAAAATTGAAATTCGTTTGGAAAGAATGGGGGAGACGCTTCGCAAGAAGTTCGGAGCTAACAAAGAAGGAACTTTCGTTGAAGGCTTTGTTTCATCCTCTCTGTTATTTGTTATTGGGCCACTTGCAATTTTGGGCAGCATAAGTGATGGCATGGGCACTGGCATTGATCAATTATCTTTAAAGTCAATTCTCGACTTTTTTGCTGCAATTGCTTTTGCTGCTTCATTAGGTTGGGGTGTCGCTGCTTCATCAATTCCAGTTGGGATTTATCAAGGACTTTGGACGCTCATTGGATTTGGACTTGGAAGCATCTTGGCGCAGTATCAGATTGATGCCATGACCATCGTTGGGGGATTGATGCTTCTTTCAATAGGTTTACGTCTTCTTCGGATTAAGGAAGTTGCCGTCGGCAATCTTCTCCCAGCACTAGCAATCGCTCCTATATTTGTATACGTACTTAATAGTTTCTTGGCCTAAAAAGTACTTGCGTCAATAACAAATCTGTATTTAACATCGCTAGCGACAGTTCGATCATAAGCTGTATTGGCATAATCCGCTTTAATTACTTCAACGTCACTAACAATATTCTTCTCGCCACAGAAATTAAGCATTTCTTGCAGCTCGGATACTCCACCGATCATAGATCCCGTCATAGAACGACGACCATCTAACATAGTTCCGGCATGAACAGCATATGGTTTTCCAGGAAGTCCGATGATTACCAAAGTTCCATCAAGTTTTAATGTCTGCAAGTATTCATTTATGTCTAATTCTGCACTGACAGTATTTAGAATGATGTCAAAGGACTTCTTCAACTTCGAAAGCGCACCTTCGTTCTTCGTACACACAAAATGGTGTGCTCCCATTTTCAGGGCATCTGTTTCTTTCTGCGCTGAATGAGAAAGAACCGTTACCTCTGCACCCATTGCAACTGCAAACTTCACACCCATGTGGCCTAGACCGCCTAGTCCCATTACGGCAACTTTTGTTTTTGGTCCCACATTGAAGTGCTTAATCGGTGAATACAGAGTTATCCCTGCGCAAAGAAGTGGGGCCACGCCTTCGAGTGCTAAATTTTTCGGGATATGCACCGCGTAATCTTCGTTGATTACAAAGTTGTTTGAATAACCACCGCGGGTTTGATCTCCACCATTTCTTTCAAGGCTGTTATATGTTCCGGTCATTCCTTCTAAGCAGTATTGCTGTAAACCTTTGGCGCAGTTTTCACATTTTCGACATGAATCCACGAATACGCCTACACCAATTAGGTCTCCTACTTTAAACTTTGTTACTGATGCTCCAACTGACGTGACCACTCCGGCAATTTCATGACCTGGAACCAATGGGTAATAGACAGAACCCCATTCGCCACGAGCCGTGTGGATATCTGAGTGGCAAATACCCGTAAATTTCACATCTAGTGCAACATCGTTTGCACCAATTTCCCGGCGATCAAACTCGAAGGTTTTTAGAGGAGATGTTGCGTTATCTACTGCCAGGCCGCGTGATTTCATATGTGTTCCTTTTTGAGTTGAGTGTCTAGGTAAATGGAAGTGGTTCAGTTGAAACGTGAGCTGCTTTAGATGATCGTGCCGTTACTTCTCTCATGTGATGGCGTCTGCAAAGGACTTCATAAGCAATGTCTTGTCCTGGTTCAACATCTCCCACCACAACCTGCTCGCCCTGGGTAACCATGGTTCCCCCTACCGTGCGTGCATTATGAGTTGCTCGCGCACCACACCAGCAGAGCGCCTCTACTTGAAGAGTATTAACTCGATCCGCGAGTTCAACAAGTCGGGCTGAACCAGGAAAAAGCTTTGTTCTAAAATCTGAAAGAATTCCAAAAGCGTAAACATCTATTCCTAAACCATCTACGATTTTGGCGAGTTGTTCGATTTGTACTGGCATATAGAACTGGGCTTCGTCACAAATTATGTAATCTATGCGGGTACCTTGAGATAATTTATCCACCACATATTTATGAAGGTCTATTTCGGGGGACACTTCAATTGCAGCACTTTGTAAACCTAATCGGGAGGAAATTACGCCGGACCCAGCTCGATCTTGAGATGTAAAAATTAATCCCGTGCGTCCACGACTCTGGTGATTATGAGCGGTTTGCAGAGCTAGCGTGGATTTTCCGCTGTCCATGGTTCCGCAAAAATAGATTAGTTCAGCCACAGGTCCATCCTGCCATTTTCTCAGAGTTTGTGCAGGTTCGCTCCAAAGCTATTCTAGAGATCAATACCCTGGTCTCTTAAAGCCTGCGAGAGCCGTGGTATCAACGCAAGGGATATATCTACAGAGATATGTGAAGCATCTCGATAAGCCACAATCCCATCTTTAACGGCCGGACAAACATCAGTACACATCCATGGATTTGGGTCAATAACTTTAAATCCGGGAAGAGATAGGTTCTTGCTTCGTTCGGATGTATTGCACTCCGATATCGAATAATCAGATAGACAGGAAGGAATATCGCGCTGAGGATGCGGAGTATCAGTTATGTAGATCAGATTTGGAGAAGCGTTCTTAACATTATTGAGTAGCTTTCTCTGTCCTTCATTCCACCACTGCGTTCTATCCGTATATTGAGGTGGTTGGGCAAAGTATTGAAAGCTACTCATAATCAATACATCAGGTTTGATTTCTTGAATTCTCTTAATTGTATTTTCTCGCCACTTCACACAACGCGACATTTTGAATCCACCCTGATCCCTGCGCTGAGTTTCAACGGAGGGACAAGCGGATTTTGTTAAGGAGATAAGTTTGTATCCTGATCTGTTTGCAATCTCGTGTAAAGCAGGAAACCACTGCGCTGCATGAGAATCCCCGTATAGAACCATTACTTTGTCTGAATCAACTTTGCCATATTCGCATTTACCAGACTCTGTTTGAGCATAATTCGCGTGACAACCGTCGTCATAAATTAGCGGACGAGCTTTGATTTCAGCTAAAGATACAGATCCCTTAATTCCTGATACATCTATTTTATCGCTATTCGTAAACATAATGATCGCGCCCATGAAAACAGATAATCCCGTGGCATAGAGAATTTTTTTATAAACCGAAGATGCTGCAATTTTCTTGTGTCGATACGGCTCTTCAATAAATCGATGAGTTAAATCCGCAAACAATATTGTGGCTGCGATGGCAATGAGTCGTTCGTAAATTTCAAGGGGTCTTGCAAAGTATGTGCTAGGAAGCACCAACAAAGGCCAATGCCATAGATATAGTGGGTATGAAATTTCTCCGAGCCATTGCGATACTCGGCTGTTTGCAACATCATTGAGGAAAGGCGGCCAAGAATTTATAGTTGCAATCAGTAAAACAGTTCCCATTACGGGTAGAACTGCATTGAAACCGGGAAATGGCGTGCTTTCATTGAAAACAAAAGCACTGATTACAAGCATCACGAACCCAATGAGACCGATCAGTCTTTTGGTTTTCATCGGCGGGAGTAGGGCAAGTAGTGCTCCGAGACCAAGCTCCCATGCTCGTGTTGGTAATGAGTAAAAGGCCCATATTGGGGAATTCTCAGTGAGATAAATTGAAAAAATAAACGAAGCTAAGGTCACTGCAGCTACGAGATATGTAAGTACTTTTCTGTTATTCAAATACTTTGCCAAGGTAAAGAAAAGAAGAATCAGCAATGGCCAAACTAAATAAAACTGTTCTTCAACGGCCAGAGACCAGTAATGGATGAAGGGTGAGGGGGTAGCATCTAAGTTTTGGTAATCAGCTTGCCACCAAGCGAAGAGATAGTTTGAAATATACAAGCTGGCAGCTATAACTTCTCGTCCCAAAGCGGTGCGCATCGACGCTGGAATTAACGACCAAGAAATTACTGCGGTTATTGCAAGGACGAAAAAGGAGGTTGGTAAAAGTCTCTTGAATCGTCTTGCGTAGAATTCAGTAAAGTTGACCGTGCCAGTGCGATCAATTTCTCGCAGTAGAAGTCCAGTAATTAGAAACCCACTGATGACATAGAAAATATCAACGCCGATGAAACCACCGCTCACCCATTTCGCATGAAACAGAACAACGAGGAGAGCCGCTAACGCTCTTAATCCTTGTATCTGAGTGATTTTTGGTGTTGAAGTTTTCTGCATTAGATTATTTTCAGGGACCGTATTTTCATTTCTGGAAACTCGGCCAGAACTTTATGTCTACCTTGAAGAGCTTCGATTTCGAGGAGAAAGACAAGCGCGGAAACTTGTGCACCGGTTTTTTGAATTAATCTAATAGCTGCTACAGCGGTTCCTCCCGTCGCAAGAACATCATCCACAATTAATACCTTAGAACCTTGTTGGCATGAATCTTGATGAATCTCTAAAGTATCAACACCATATTCAAGCCCATAGCTCTCTTGATATGTTTCAGATGGTAATTTCCCACCTTTTCTAATTGGTATAAATCCTACGTTCACTTGATTGGATAATGCAGAAGCAAAGATGAATCCTCTAGCTTCCATTCCAGCCACGTAATCAACCTCTTGATTGTTCTTCGACATTTCTTCAATGATTGTTTTAAATGCTGTTGCATTCGCCAACAAGGGAGTGATGTCATGAAAGAGAATCCCAGGCAAGGGGAAATTTGGGATCTGTCTAATAAGGGATAGTGCATCGTTGAGATTCACGATGCTGATAGTTCCATATTTTTGTGTCCGAACGGGGACTTGAACCCCGAAGCCCTTGCGGGCACTAGCACCTCAAGCTAGCGCGTCTGCCAATTCCGCCACCCGGACGAGTAAGAGCCCAACGATAGCAATGGCTTCAGAGGGAAGCAAAAGCCTACTTTCTGCGAGAGACTATGGGTATGACAACTTCGGAATTAACAGTTGCTGAGCGCGAGGAATTGCACTCCGATGCAATTTCGATTTGCCAATCTTTGATACGAATTCCAAGTGTGAATTACGGTGATGGCAAAGGTGATGAAGCAGCCGTTGCTGCAAAGGTCGTGCAGTTGCTGAGTGAAGTAGGAATTGAGTCAAAAATCTATGAATCCGCGCCGGGTCGTTGCAATGTTATTGCACAGATTAAAGGAATCGATGAAGAACGCTCAGGTTTAGTAGTTCATGGACATTTGGATGTTGTGCCTGCGAATGCAGATGATTGGAGCGTAGATCCTTTCTCCGCTGAGATTAAAGATGGAATGATTTGGGGTCGCGGCGCAGTTGATATGAAGAACATGGATGCCATGATCATCGCTATTTTTCGTATGTGGGCTAAGAAAGGGATTAAGCCTCCTAGAAATATTGTTCTTGCTTTTTTTGCAGATGAAGAAGCTGGCTCTTTATTTGGTTCGAGGTGGATGGTTTCAAAGCACCCAGAAGTTTTCAAAGGATGTTCAGAAGCAATTTCTGAAGTGGGGGGTTTTTCTGTAACAGTTTCGGGGAGTAAGCGTCTCTATTTTATCGAAGCTGCTCAAAAGGGAATTCATTGGATGCGATTAAGCGCCTCAGGTCGAGCGGGCCATGGATCGATGATGAATCCTGAAAATGCGTTAACAAAGTTGAGTGAGGCTGTATCCAAGGTCGGCAATTATGAATGGCCACAGCGTTATACAAATACCGTGAAAGTTTTGTTTAGAAAAATAGCCGAAGTTACTGGAAAGAAATATGACGAAAAAGATTTGCGGCCACTGCTTGAGGAAATTGGCCCGATGGCACGGATGATTGGTGCTACCTTGCAAAATACTGCTAATCCAACAATGCTAGAAGCGGGATACAAAGCCAACGTAATTCCCCAATCAGCGAGTGCGGTTATTGACGGACGTTTTTTGCCTGGGTTTGAGAGTGAACTGAATAAAACCATTTCTGAAATAGTTGGCCCAGATATCACTGTGGAAACAATCACCCACGATATTGCGCTAGAAGTGAATTTCGAAGGTGATCTAGTTGAGGCTATGAATCGTTCAATTCTTAGATTTGACCCAGAAGGTATTCCAGTTCCTTACTTAATGAGTGGCGGCACGGATAACAAAGCTCTGAGTGAATTAGGCATTGTGGGCTATGGGTTTTCACCGCTGCAATTGCCACCTGATTTGGATTTCATGGCTTTATTCCACGGAGTAGATGAACGTGTTCCAGTTGAGGGAATCAAATTTGGCGTGGATGTTTTGGAAGATTTTTTAAGAAACTCTTGAAATTTCATTGAGTGCAGTGCGAACAACTTCAGGCAAAGTGACTTCTTCACTCGATAGTGCTCCACGAAGCTGAGCACCGGTTCGCGCGCCCAAAATAACACTTGTAACACTTGCAGCATCTCTGACCCATGCAAGTGAAACTTCAAGCGGTGAATACCCGAGGCCCTCGGCAGCTACACAGACTGCTTCTACTATCTGTGTCTGTTTATCAGATAAGTAGGGTTCAACAAAAGAGGAAAAATGTGGGGTAGCCGCACGTGAATCACTCGGGATTCCTTTGCGATATTTACCTGTTAATACGCCCCGACCCAGCGGAGACCAAGCCAAGAAACCAACATCTAAATTATTAACAGCGTCAATGATGTCTTCTTCAACCTTGCGATTAAGAAGTGAGTATTCATTCTGAATAGTTGTAATCGGTGCTTTATTCGCGATTACTTCTTGCCGAGTAATCGCACGTGCATTCTGCCATCCCGAAAAATTGGAAACTCCAACATAACGTGCTTTGCCACTCGCATATGCATAATCCAATGCAGATAAAGTGTCATCTAATGGAGTTTGTGCGTCCCATGTATGGATCTGCCATAAATCTAAATAATCCGTATTTAATCGCTGCAATGAAGCATCTAATTGAGCAATAAGTGCTGATCGAGAATTATCAACTTTTCTAATCCCTTGCGGGAAACTTAATCCAGCTTTCGAAGCGATTACTACATCATTTCGATCGAATAGCGTTCCTATTAACCCGCCGATAACTCTCTCGCTATCACCGTCGCCGTAAACAGCCGCAGTATCAATGAAGTTTCCGCCCGCATCTAAAAACGCACGACACTGGTCAGCAGCTTCATGTTCATCTGTATCTCGGCCCCAGGTCATGGTTCCCAGGCCAATACGAGAGAGCAATAAACCACTCTTACCTGCGCGTCGCATTTGCATGGCACGACCTTAGCAAGTGTGCTTTCCCAATTCCCGATAACCTTGCGGTGTGACCACAGTGATTTTGCTCAGACATGCCCATTCGATAGCGAATGAAAAAGGCGTTTTAGCCGGTCGGGCTTCAGGGATCGCTTTAAGTAAAAAAGGTGTACTTCAGGCGGAAGATTTGAAAAAACGTTTGGGTGCTTTGAAATTCAAAGAAATTCGCGTAAGTCCCTTAGAAAGATGCCTTTTAACTCTTCAACCATGGCTTGAAGAACAAGGAATCTCAGAGAGAAAAATTGTGATCGATCAAGGTTTATCAGAAGTTGATTATGGAGATTGGACCGGTAAGAAGCTTTCGTCTTTAGCTCTCAAGAAAGAGTGGCGAGTGGTTCAGAAAACTCCGAGCAAGATGGTGTTTCCGGAGGGTGAATCTTTACTAGGAGTACAAAAGCGCGCTCGGAAGTCACTCATGAATGCGATCGAGATGGCGCAAGGAGGCGTAGCCCTTATCGTCAGTCATGGTGATGTAATCAAATCAATTATCGCCGATTCACTTCAGTTAGAACTTGATAAGTTTCAGAAAATAGTGATTGATCCAGCTTCGATTTCTGTTCTGGATTACAACCGAAAGAATTTTCGATTACTGCACCTCAATGATTCATCAACACAGTTTGACTACTTATCCAAGAAATCTCGATCTGTGAAAACCCTTGTAGGTGGGGGATCTGGAACAAAATGAGCCCAATCGTTTATGAATTTAATCCAGTCGAGCGATTTGTTGCAGGCACCGTTGGTGCACCAGGTGAACGAACCTTCTTTATCCAAGCTCGCACAGGTGCAAGAGTTGTTTCTGTAGTAGTTGATAAGTCACAAGTTATTGCACTGGGTGAGCGAACGAAAATTATGCTTCGAGAGATAAAGAAATCTGATCCGACGATATTTATCAAGGCCATAGAAGTTGATGACGCTCCATTAGAGCAACCGATTTTTGAAGAGTTCCGAGCTGGAGTTATAGCAATGGCTTGGGATGCGGAAAGTTCGCTCATAGTTTACGAGTTAAGAGAGATGACGTCATCTGATGATAAGGAAGAGGGCGAATTACTCTTTGATGAAGGCGATTTATCAGTTGATCTTTTGCGAGTTCATGTTTCTCCAACGCAAGCCGCATCGTTTTCGAAGAGATGTCTCTCCTTAGCTAATGCCGGACGAACACCTTGTCCCTTCTGTGGGATGCCAATTGACCCAAGTGGACATTTGTGTCCTCGATCAAATGGATATCGCAGATGAGTGAAGTTGTGGAAGTTCTAACTCACGGCGATTTAAGTGTTACGGGGCGTCTAATTGATGCCTCAAATGCAACGTTGTTAGCCGAGTGCTCTTACAAAGACCAGAAAATCAAATGTATCTACAAACCGATTGCCGGAGAACGTCCGTTATGGGATTTTCCAGACGGAAATTTGGCATATAGAGAATATGCAGCATTTCTAATCAGCAAGCATGGGGACTTCAATGTTGTTCCACTCACTATTTTACGTGATGGACCATTTGGTATTGGCATGGTCCAAGAGTGGATAGACATAGATACATCTATAGATCTTGCAGATTTCTTTAGCAGTGATGACGCAAGATTGCGCAAGATGGCTCTCTTTGATGCAGTTATTAACAATACAGATCGAAAAATTGGGCACTTGCTCCCTCATATAAGCGGTTTTCTTTACGGTTGCGATCATGGTGTTACGTTTCATCAAGAAAATAAGTTGAGAACGGTTTTATGGCAGTGGGCAGGAGATGCGCTCTCGGATGAAGAAGTCCAAACGTTATCGATGTTATTGATCAAAATAAAGAATCAACAATTAGAGAACCTCGAAGAACTTATAACTCAAACCGAATTAAGCGCTCTGATCCAGAGGATTGAAGAACTATTAAGATCAAGATCATTCCCCGTACCGAGCCAAGATTGGCCAGCAATTCCTTGGCCAGCGTTTTAGTTCATTGAATTTATTGAATCTGTAATAGTATGCGCAGATGAAGTCTTGGCCAGAGGTTTACATTCCAACCATTGATTCCAAGTTCAATTTCCCAAATCTTCAACTTTTTAATTCATCTTCCCGCAAAGTTGAAAGCTTGCCTTCGAAACAAACCTATCGAATGTATGTTTGTGGCATCACTCCTTACGATTCAACACATTTGGGTCATGCTGCTACGTATTTAACTTTTGATTTAATCAATCGCTATCTCAGGGCAAAAGGATCAGATGTTTTATTTGTTGAAAACATTACGGATATCGATGATCCGCTTCTTGTAAGGGCGGCTCGAGATGGGGTTGATTGGCAGGATTTGGCACACTCACAGATAGAACTATTTCGGTCCGATATGACTTCTCTTAGAGTGATACCTCCGAAGCATTACATAGGCGCAGTAGAAGCAATTGGTTTAGTAACAGAAAAAATTGAAAAGCTAAAAAGCGCAGGCTCAATTTATTCAGTTGAGAAAGATCTGTATTTTCGTGTTTATAGCGATCCAGATTTTGGTTCGAGATCTCATCTATCAATCGATGAGAGTTTAAGAATATTTGCAGAACGTGGTGGAGATCCTGCGCGCGTTGGTAAGGAAAACGCACTTGATTCACTGGTGTGGTTAAGTAAGCGAGAGAATGAGCCCGGTTGGCCGAGTATTCACGGCGAAGGTAGACCCGGTTGGCACATTGAATGTTGCGCCATTGCGCTCGGGTACCTACAACCAGATCCACTTGAAGACTTTCTAATTGATATTCAAGGCGGAGGAAATGATTTGATATTTCCGCATCACGAAATGAGTGCAGCTCAAGCCCGTGTTTCTACCGGTAAGGATTTTGCACGGATGTATGTTCACACAGGCATGATCGGACTTGATGGCGAAAAAATGAGCAAAAGCTTGGGCAATCTGGTTTTTGTGTCATCGTTAATGCAATCAGGCGTTAGCCCAATGGTCATTAGATGCGCTCTACTGATGCAGAACTACGCTATTGATCGAATGTGGAGCGAAGATCTTCTTCGTCAGTCTCAAGAGTTTGTAGATTCATTAACACTTCACCTGTCGCAGAGTCAATGTGCTCCTACGGATGTTGTTATCCAAAATTTGATCAAGGCGCTGTCAAATAATCTCGATACGCAAGAGATTTTTTTGATTCTGCGAAATTGGATTCAGTCTTGTCAGGAAGGTGCTGTAGGTGGCAACCCAGGTGAGCTTTCTCGCGCACTTGATTCTTTACTTGGACTGGCAATTTGAATATGAGTGATTTCTACAGTGCAGTATTTTTCGACATGGACGGATTATTTGTAGATTCTGAGCCTCAATGGTTAATAGCTGAATCAGAGTTAATGGCAGATTATGGTTATGAATGGAAATCAAGTGATCAGAGTTATTGTTTGGGTGGGCCTTTAACTCGCGTAGGTCAATATATGTTTGAAAAATCTGGATCTGTTAAATCTCCAGAATTTTTCACACAATCCATTATTGAAAGAATGAGTGTTAAGTTAAGTGCAGGAGCCCCTGTATTGCCAGGTGCTTTGGAGTTACTTCTAGATTTGAAGAAGAATGAGGTGCCCACAGCGCTTGTTTCAGCCAGTCCTCGAGTTCTTGTTGATTCTGTATTAAAGAGCATTCCGAACCATACATTTGAATTTTCGTTATCAGCAGATGATGTAACCAATCCAAAACCAAATCCTGAGGCTTACTTACTAGCCGCTACCAAACTCAATGTAGATATAACCAATTGTCTAGTTCTCGAGGATTCACTTACGGGTGTTAAGGCAGCTACCTCAAGTGGAGCCTTCACAATAGCGGTACCACATTTCGTTAAAGTAGAGGCCGGACAGAGGTTGAGAGTGATTTCATCACTAAGTGAATTAAGTTATGAACACTTACGCCTTAATTATGAGCCGGACAAATAGATTTAAACGAGCACCAGTCGCATAGTTTTGACTTTCGCGGAGTCCACGTATCTGTTTCAATGGCTTTTTTTATTGCTCCCGCAATTTTTAACAAAGAGTTTTCAGTGGCAATCAACTCCTGTTCAGTGGGAGTGCTTTTGAGAACGCTTGAATCACCTAGGTAGATCAACTGAAGTAACTTTGGAATAATCTGTTTCTCTTTCCAATATAAAAGTGCATAAACCCTGAGTTGAAATAGAGCTTTATCTTCCCATCCTGGTTTAGGTGACTTACCTGTTTTGTAATCAATGATTCGCACCTCGCCAGTTGGCGCTACGTCTAAACGATCAACATAGCCATGTAGGTAGATGTCCTCGGACAGATCTTGCTCCAGGTGCAGCTCTCGATGCGTCGGTTCGAAATTCATTGGATTTTCTAAATCAAAATAGGTTTTCAGTAAAGCTGAAGCTCGGTCAAGCCACTCTTTCTCACTCGTTATTAATGCAGTCAACTCTGGCTTGGCTTCTAGCTGTTGTTGCCATCTGGTTGGGAGCAAATCAGTTGCTGTTTGCACGGTTCGCAATTCAGCTGGTGATTCGAAAAGGTCGTGGAGAACCGTGTGAACCAAGGTGCCTCGTTCAGCATCTAAACTGGGGGATTCTGGTAGTTGATCAATAATCCGGTATTTATACAGAAGCGGACAATTAGAAAAATCATTGACCCTGCTTGGGGAGAGACGCAATGTGCTCATTGCGGTGAAGATACTCCCAATCTTTACTTACTGCACGCATAAGATAGCCCCATGTCTAATGACGGGTACTTCTCCGAAGGTGATCGTATTCAACTTACAGATCCAAAAGGCAAGATGTACACATTTACGATTGTTCCAGGCAAGGAATGGCACACACATAAAGGGTGGATTGTCCATAACGATTTAATTGGCTTGCCCGAAGGAAGTGTTGTCAGCACTAGTGCGGGTTTGAAATTCACAGCCTTTAAACCACTGTTGGGGGATTTTGTTTTATCCATGCCTCGTGGGGCAACCATTGTTTATCCGAAAGATGCTGCCATGATTGTTGGCGTAGCAGATGTTTTTCCTGGTGCTAAAGTTATAGAAGCAGGCGTAGGAAGCGGTGCTTTATCAATATCTCTGCTTCGAGCAATTGGTAAAGATGGTGAATTATCTAGTTTTGAAAGACGCGAAGACTTTGCTGACATTGCGCGTGAAAATGTTAAGACATACTTCGGTGAAATTCCATCCCAATGGAAGTTAACGGTGGGTTCCGTTCAAGAATCTGCAACTGATCAAAAGTATGATCGAGTTATTCTCGACATGCTCGCCCCGTGGGAGTGCGTTGCTTTTGCAGCTGATGTTCTTAGACCTGGTGGCGTTTACTTGGCTTACGTTGCAACTACAACACAACTATCTTCAACGGCTGAAGCTTTGAAAGAAGATGGTCGTTTCACCGAACCTCTTAGCTCTGAAACTATTGTTCGTGATTGGCATCATGAAGGTTTGGCTGTTAGACCTATGCAGAGAATGATTGGTCACACCGGATTTTTGATTGTTAGCAGACGAATGGCTCCAGGCGTTGAAGTTTTGGCACGTAGACGTCGTCCATCAAAAGGTGCTTACGGTGTCGCGGAAGAGTGAACGTTTAGTTAATTTGGTTATTGCACTTCTTGCTACTAGGAGAAGTTTAACCAAAAGCGAGATTTTTCGAACCATAGATGGTTATGAAGGAAACGAAGAATCTATGGAGCGCATGTTTGAGCGAGATAAAGACGAACTCCGATCGTTAGGTATAGAAATCGAAGTTTCAGGCTTGGACCCACTCTTTGATGATGAATTGGGTTACAGAATTAAACCGGAAAACTTTGTTCTAGATACAAAGGGTTTTTCAGCGGCGGAAGTTGCATACACGTCGTTGGGGGCTCAGTTATGGAAAGATGCATCATTAAGTGAACCGTCACAACGAGCTCTCAGAAAACTATCAAGTTTTAGCTCTTCAATTAACTTAACGGATATTCCGGCCGTCGCTCCCATCACATTAAACGCTCCTAATTTTCTTGATGAAGTAATCACTGCTATTTCAGAGAGAAGAAGTATTGAATTTTCGTATTTAGGACCAGAATTGAACTCCAATAAACGAAGTGTGAATGTTTATTCCTATTTTTCAAATCTGGGGTTCTGGTACTTCAGTGGTTTGGACCTAGACAAAAATGAAGAAAGAACTTTTAGATGCGATCGAGTAGTTGGCGACATTACTGTGAGCAAAAAAGCCCAAAATTATGAAATCCCGATGAATTCGACCGATCATGAAGGGTCTTTGGAAAAGCTACCAATTCTTCGGACTATTTTGCGTGTCCGAACTGGGCGAGGTACACAGTTGAGAAACATTGCTCTGTCAATCCAAAACGAGGACGAGCATGATTTGATTGAAATCGGGTATTCATCTGAAACGGAGATACTTGCTCTCGTTCTGTGGCATCTAGATGATGTTGAAGTGGTATCGCCACAGTCACTTAGGCTAAAAGTTGTTGAATCCTTGAAATCTTTGGTGTCTTTGCATGGCTAAGAAGATTTCACAGAATCAGGTTGAACGCCTATTAGATCTTGTTCCATATTTAATAACGAACCAGGGTGTCGCTTTAGAAAAAATTGCGACGGATTTTCAAACAGATAAACCTACGGTCATAGATGATTTAAACACCCTGTGGATGTGCGGTTTGCCTGGATACACACCATTAGAACTTATTGATTTATCATTTGAAACTGGGTACGTATCAATCAGGAATGCAGAAGTGCTCAGTAAACCTCGAAAGTTATCTAGTTTGGAATTAGCCACGGTGATTGTGGGATTGAGCATATTGCTTGAATCAATTTCCGAAACGAACCCTCATTTTGTACCAATTTCAGAGCTATTGGCGCGGTTATCCTCTGTATCTAATGTTCCTGTTCCAATATCTATTCGTTCAAATGTAAAAGCCGAAGTGAGAACTCTTATTGAGCAAAGTTTAAAGTCTGGAAATAATGTTTCGATGTTGTACCACTCGTTTTTAAAGGATTCAGAGTCAACGAGAGAGATTCAACCCTTTGGTTTTCAGTTTATTGATGGTCATGAATATCTAGATTCTTATTGTTACAGTTCCAAAGATTTTCGTTTGTTCCGTTTAGATCGCATCAAGAGTGCAGCAATGATGGGTCCATCAGAAAAAATTTTGAAAGAACCTCTGGATGTTGCCCCCAAGCAGCAATTTTCTGTGGCATTTTTATCTGATTTTCGACGAGCTTCTGAGGTTCTCAATATAAAGATACCTACAAGTGATTCTCGATCAGAAGAATTCGTATCATCTGCATTTAACAACGAATGGATAATCCGAACGATTTGCAGCTTAAATAGTGCAGCCAGGTTAACTAAGCCTGCGGATCTGCGAAATGAGGTTGCTATAAGGGCTAGTCGGGCATTAGCACTATACGTCTAGTCCCTTAGGCTAGGCACCCAAGCCCAAATTGAGATAAAGTTTGCAGGAGAGTTTCCTGTGTAGAAAGAGAGAATCCATGTTTTTGCGCGAGCCCAGCCACATTCTGATCCTTTTGCTCGTTGTCTTAGTTCTTTTCGGCGCAAAGCGTTTACCTGATTCCGCTCGTTCATTAGGCAAAAGTATGCGTATTTTCAAGAGTGAAATAAAGGAAATGAAGCAAGACGACAAGAAGTCGGATAACGACGAGTCAACTGAGAAGTAGTTCAGTGTCGACCTCTTCGGGTGGTCGCATGCCTTTGCTTGACCATCTTCGCGAGTTACGCAAAAGGGTTATGCGTTCTGCAATTGCAATCCTCTTATTCTCAATTTTTGGGTGGTTTTTCTATAACGAAATTATCATCCAGCTATCGAGTCCGGTTTGTGATTTGCGTGCAGCTCAAGAAACTGGCAAAGAATATTGCGGCGCTCTGTACATTAGTGGAGTTCTTGGCCCACTAAATTTACAAATTAAGGTTGCCCTTCTTACTGGGGTTATTTTGGCAGCACCAGCATGGCTCTATCAGTTATGGGCGTTCATAGCACCTGGATTACATAAGAAAGAAAAACGAAACTCCATTTTCTTTATTATTGCCGCAACTCCGTTCTTCTCAGCCGGAGCGTTTCTGGGATACGCAATATTGCCAGCGGCAGTGAAGGTTCTCTTTGGATTTACGCCAGATGCTCTCAATAACCTCGTCAAATTCGATGATTATTTAGATTTTGTTCTTCGCATCATTCTTCTCTTTGGACTTGCGTTCGAATTACCCGTTTTCTTAATCAGTCTTAATCTGATCGGATTTTTACGTGGACAAACAATATTGAAACCATGGCGAATTTGGGTTTTTTCAATTGTTCTATTCGTAGCCGCATTTACTCCGACCGCGGATCCATTAACAATGGGTTTCTTGGCTGTGCCTTTGATAGCTCTTTACTTTGCGTCTGGTGGTTTCGCGGTACTCAACGATAAGCGAAGAGACAAAAAGAACCTCGATCGTGTCTAATTCTTTGTGGGCAATTGTTATCAATCCAACTTCTGGTCAAGGTAAAGGCGCCGAAGTTGGGAAATTAGTAGCCGGATATTTTTCCAAAAATGATCTTTCGTATCAGATTATCATGGGTGTCTCAGCTGAAGGCGTGAGTCGGGATTTACAGAATTTCCTCAAATCGAATCCCAACTGCAAAGGTGTTATTTCAGTAGGTGGTGATGGTTTAGCTCATCTTGTATTGCAATCTGTTGTTCCATTAAAGATTCCATTTGCCGTTATTCCAGCAGGAACAGGTAATGACTTCGTCCGAGCCCTAAATTGGCCATTAGATAAGTTAGATATTCAATTGGATCGGATAACCACAGAACTTCCTACTTCGATTGATTTAGGCATAGTTGATGGCGAATGGTTTGGAGCAATACTGTCCTCAGGTTTTGATTCTGTAGTCAATGAAAAAGCCAATAAGTTGAAGTGGCCAATTGGTCCTGCGAAATACAATGTAGCAATAGCTCTGGAACTTCCTTTTTTTAAACCATCACATTTTGAAATCGAACTCGATGATCAAAGAATTAGCACTGAAGCTATGTTGATTGCTGTAGGCAACGGCTCGAGTTATGGGGGAGGGATGCGAGTTTGCCCCGACGCCTCCTTACATGATGGTCTCTTCGATGTGATGATTTTGAAACCAGTTTCAAAGTTGGAATTTGTTAAAGTCTTTCCGTCGGTTTACTCGGGTGAACATGTAAATCATCCAGAAGTGGACGTTTATCGAACGAGCAAGATTTCGATTAATTCCACTGCGATTGCATATGCTGATGGAGAGCGGATAGGTGCACTACCAATTAGTGCAGAATGCATTTCAAATGCTGGGCTCACATGGAAAAATTAGTGTCTCCAGCGGAGAAATTCACTGCGGCAAAGAAACGCTCTAATCATCCTATAACTCAACGATTTGTAGATTCTTTTAACTTTGCTTTTGATGATTTTCAAATTGCTGCGTGCAACAGTGTCGAAGATGGTCATGGCGTGCTTGTCGCAGCCCCTACAGGAGCTGGAAAAACTGTCGTAGGTGAATTCGCCGCCTACTTATCTCTTGAACAGGGTAAGAAGTGTTTTTACACCACTCCCATCAAAGCTTTGTCGAATCAAAAATACCAAGAGTTTGTTGACAAATTTGGTGCTGAGAATGTAGGTCTTTTAACCGGTGATACAAATGTCAATAGTGAAGCTCCGGTTCTGGTTATGACAACAGAAGTACTCCGAAATATGTTGTATCAAGGTTCGAACACGTTGGTAAATCTCGGTTCTGTGGTTATGGACGAAGTTCACTATTTAGCAGATAAGTTTCGTGGTGCGGTTTGGGAAGAAGTTTTGATTCATTTAATGGAGAGCGTTCAAGTAATTTCACTCTCGGCAACGGTATCTAATGCTGAAGAATTCGGCGAGTGGCTAGGCGAGGTACGAGGAACAATCGACGTTATCGTCAGTGAAGTTAGGCCTATTCCTTTGTATCAACACGTTCTGATTGGGAATAAGCTCATTGATCTTTTTACGAAACCAGGTCAGATTAACTCAGAGATTTTAAAGCTAGAGAGCGAAGCTTTGCGTAAAGTTAGACATAGAAGTGCTCGGCAATCACGCTGGGTGGATGATTTAAACAAGCTTTCTCGTCCTGAGATAATTGAGAAATTAGATCGAATGGCGTTGTTACCAGCGATTACCTTTATTTTCTCCCGCGTAGGTTGTGATGCAGCCGTTAAGCAGTGTTTACAGGCGGGTATTAAGCTTACAAATGCTGATGAACGTAAAGAAATTTTGGAAACGGCGAATAGATATACGCAGAATTTAGCGCAAGAAGACCTAGAGATACTCGGGCACACAGATTGGCTCGCTGCATTAGAAAGAGGAGTTGCTGCCCACCATGCAGGATTGTTGCCAAGTTTTAAATCGGCAGTAGAAGATCTCTTTCAACGCGGTCTCGTTAAAGCTGTATTTGCTACTGAAACTCTCGCTCTCGGAATTAATATGCCTGCGAAGACAGTAGTTTTAGAGAAGTTAGTTAAATACAACGGAGAAGCACATGTACCGATCACGCCGGGCGAATTCACCCAACTCACCGGAAGAGCGGGCAGACGCGGTATCGACATAGAAGGTAATGCTGTTATTCAATGGTCTCCAAGTATTGATTCGGCGACTGCCGCAGGTTTAGCATCAACTAGAACTTATCCACTGCGTTCATCATTTTCACCTACATACAATATGGCCGTAAATCTGATTTCTCGATTTGGGCGAGAGCGAGCTCGTGGATCGCTCGAATCATCCTTTGCGCAATTTCAAGCGGATAGAGCAGTTGTTGGTTTAGTAAAACAGCAAAAACGAAATCAAAGCGCAATAGATGAACTCCTTGAACAAGCTAAATGTCACCTTGGAGATTTTTCGGAGTATGCGCGATTTAGAAGAGAGATCAAAGATCTCGAAACTCTTTTGAGCAAACGAGGCGGAAGGAGAAGTTTTGATAACAGACAACGAGCGCACATGGAGTCCGAAATTGATGGATTAAGGCGTTCGATGAAGAATCATGCCTGCCATTCATGCAATGATCGAGAGGCGCACGCTCGATTTGCGGAACGCTCCGATCGATTAATCCGTGAGAATGAGGGTTTAAACAATCGAGTCATGAATAGAACTCACGTTATTGCTAAAACCTTTGACAAAATCTGTCATGTTCTAACGTTGTTGGGATATATCGAGGGCGAGAAACTTTTGCCCCAGGGCCTCATTCTCTCAAAGATTTATGCAGAATCAGATCTGCTTTTAACAGAGAGTATTCGGCGTGGGTTATTTAATGATCTAACGCCATCAGAGATAGTTAGTGTTGCATCCGCGATGATTTTTGAGTCCCGCAGCCAAGAGGACTTAGCTCCAAAAATTCCAAATGATAATGTCGCAAATGTTCTCGCTTCGATTACACGGGTTTGGGCAGAGTTAGAAGATCTTGAGATTGAAGTGGGTGTAAAAACTCAACGTTCACCCGATTTAGGTTTCTGCTACATGATTTTCCGATGGGCCAATGGCGCTTCCTTAAATCAAGTGCTCAAGGGTTCAGATATGTCAGTTGGGGATTTTGTTCGCTCAACAAAACAGTTAATAGATTTACTTGGGCAGATTGCCAACGCAGCACCTGAGTTAAACAAAAAATGTCGTGAAGCAGTAAAGTTAATTGATCGCGGAGTAGTTACGTATTTACTGGGGGATGTATGAGTTTAATGCTTCTGGACTCCGCTTCCTTGTGGTACCGAGCTTTCTATGGCATGCCGGATTCACTTGTGGCACCTGATGGAACCCCTGTCAACGCAATACGTGGATATTTGGACATGAGCGCCCGATTGATTTCAACGTATAAACCAAACCGATTAGTCGCTTGTATTGAGGGGGATTGGAGACCTTCTTGGAGAGTTGAACTCTTTCCAGAGTACAAAGCTAATCGTTTAGATGAAGAAGGTGCGGAAGAAGAACCAGATCTTTTGGCACCACAGATTCCAATATTAATGGACGTGCTTGATGCATTCAGAATTGCAATAGTTGGTATCGATGACTACGAAGCTGATGATGTTATGGCTTCTTTTGCCGAACGCGAAGTAGGACCTATACGTATCGTTACGGGGGACCGCGATATGTTTCAGGTGATTGATGAAAAGAAAGATGTAAAAATCATCTATTTAGCTAAGGGGATATCTGCCCACGATTTAGTTGACACTAATTGGGTCGCCAATAAATATCAAATACCTGGAGATAGATACGCACTTTTCGCCATGTTTAGAGGGGATCCATCCGATGGATTGCCAGGCGTTAAGGGTATTGGCGAGAAAGGTGCCGCACTTATCTGTAACCATTTTGCGAATGTGGACGAAGTTATTCAAGGCGCTCTTGATGCACATGATGCTTTGTCTGCGAACTTGATTAAAAAAATTCTTGAAGGAAGGCAATACCTAAAGATTGCTCCCACGCTAGTTCAATGTGCTCGAGACGTTTCTTTACCGCAAATAGATTTAAGCCTTCCTAAAAAACCGAATGATTTATCCACTATTTATGCTCTTCAAAAACAATACGGTTTAGGGGCGAGCATAGACCGAATGATTGCAGCGCTCGGATGGTGAGTTTCGTCGTAGCTCTTTTGAGTGGGGTAGTACTTTCTGGAGCTTTTGCCCCTCTAAATTGGTGGTTCTTATTGCCCATCGCTGTCTCAATGTTTTTATATTCGGTTACCAAAACAAGAAAACCATTCTTAGTTTCCTTTGTTTTTGCTGCGGTCTTCAATTTACTCACGTTGAAGTGGTCCGGAATTTATGTGGGACTGATTCCCGTTCTTTTTTTGGTTGTGTTGCAATCAATTTTTTATCTTCCACTGGGCTTCATCTCATATAGGCAAAAACGTTATTCACGCATTTGGCTCTTGTTGCCCATACTTCTGATAGCAGATGAAATTCGTTCGATCTTTCCATTCGGTGGTTTTGGCTGGAATCGCTTATCTTTTAGTCAGGCTGATTCACCGTACATAAATGTTGCAGCGTATTTAAGCGATTCAGCACTAGCATTTTTAGGTATCGCACTTGGAATAGCGCTTTATCTTCTCTTCGCTCGGGCTCAACTGCTCTCCGTAGCAGTAATCATCGCAGTAACCACTTTGGGTATTTTCATACCCGTCCCGGGATTAACGCAGGGGAGTGTTAACGTTCTTGCGGTTCAGGGCAATGTTCCACGATTAGGTTTAGATTTCAATTCAAGAGCTGAAGAAGTTTTTGAATATCATTTAAAACAAACAAACGTTGCATTAAGAGAAGTAGCAGTAAATCCGGATTTGATTGTATGGCCTGAGAATTCAGTAGATATAGATCCTTTCAAAAATTCAAGAATTGGTGACAAGCTTTCAGATCTAGCAAAAAGAGCTGGTGTGCCTGTAATTGTTGGGGCTGTTCTAAAAGGAGCTAGTGGCCCAGAGAACGCTTCAATTATGTGGAAATCAGATGGAGAAATAGGTTCAATATATGTAAAACGCACTCTTACGCCTTTTGGAGAATATATCCCTCTTAGATCATTAGCTTCTGTTGTCTCACCATTTGCAAAGGGCGTAGTTGATTTTGCAGCTGGTAATCAACTTGTTCTTCATAGCGTTGGTCCAGCGTTAATTTCACCAGTGATTTGCTACGAAGTAATCGACGATTCAGCAGTTGCATCAATTGCAAAGAATTCTAATTTGATGATTGTGCAAACCAATAATGCAACTTTCGCAGATAGTGGTCAGAGTGCGCAGCAGTTGAATATTACAAGAATTAGGGCTGTTGAGAACAACAGATGGGTTGTTAGCATTTCAACCACAGGAGTGTCTGGAATTATCGATAATCATGGTCAAGTTCAACGGTTAACAAAGCAGAATACAGCCGCCTATCTCTCGAGCGAAGTTGATTTAATAACAAATACTACAGTTGCAAATAGACTCGGTCATTGGACGGCAATAATCTGTATCTTGCTGGCTTCGATTATTTATATAGGAAAACGCCGCAAAGATGCATAAAAACGTGGTGCTTATACCTACTTACAACGAAGCAGATTCCATTTTGAAATTAATTCAAGATTTAGTTAAAATCGATACAGATATAGTTCTTATCGATGATGATTCTCCAGATAAAACAGCTAAATTAGTTGACGATCTCAAATTGGCGCGTATTCGAGTGATAAACAATGGAGAGAAAAACGGAATTGGTTCGGCTTATATTGCGGGATTCAACCTAGTTCTAAAAGATGATTACGATTTCATCGCGACCATGGATGCGGATGGGTCACACTTAGTTGAAGATTTACAGAGAATGCTTGAAACTAGCCCAGAATTAGATGTTGTCATGGGTTCTAGGTGGATTCAAGGCGGTTCGGTGACCAATTGGCCGATTCACAGAAGATTGCTCTCTCAATTTGGTACATGGTATGCCCGGAAAGCCCTAAAGATGGATTTCAAGGATCTCACCGGAGGATTACGTGTTTACAGAAGCAAAACATTGAAAAAATTGAATTTAAATTCGATTAGTTCTAATGGATATTGTTTTCAAATTGAGATGATTCGAGCTTTTTCCGAATTAAACGCTGAAATCAAAGAAGTTCCTATTCATTTCATTGAACGCGCACAGGGAAAGTCCAAGATGAACAGAGGCATTGTTATAGAAGCTTTTTTAAGGGTAAGTACCTGGGGTATTGAGCGCCTCATTAGCACTAACGCCGATAAGTTACATTATGTTAAGTAGTCTAAAATAGAAGGAATTCGACCCTTTCAACCCTTTCCTATTCGGCAAATGCCTCTATTGGCGGGCAAGCACACACCAAATTTCTATCTCCAAATGCACCATCTATGCGACCTGAAGTTGGCCAGTACTTACCACGCATTCCAATAATTTCACCAGGTATAAAACCATTAAGCATCTCCGGAAAAGCTGCAATCTCTCTAGGGTATTTACGATCCCATTGGCTCGAAATTACATCTCCTGCTGTATGTGGAGCATGCGCCAAAGGAGAATCTTCATGTGAGATTACACCGTTTTGCACATCCAAGATCTCTCCGTGAATTGAAATCATTGCGGATATAAATCTTTCTATTTCAGCAATATCTTCACTCTCAGTTGGTTCGACCATTAAAGTGCCAGCAACAGGAAAACTCATCGTCGGTGCATGGAATCCATAATCCATTAACCGTTTAGCGACATCATCAACAGTTACACCTGAATCTTTTGTTATACCGCGCAGATCCAAAATACATTCATGAGCTACTCGACCATGATTTCCGGTGTATAAAACTGGATAGTAGGGATTGAGTTTCAAAGCGATGTAATTGGCGGAGAGAATAGCTACTTGAGTTGCATGTGTAAGCCCTTCTCCCCCCATCATGCGTATGTACGCCCACGAAATGGGCAAAATACTTGCAGAACCGTAAGGGGCCGAGCTAACAGGTCCAGGACCAGTTGACGGTCCAGCCAGTTCATCAAATGGATGGTTTGGCAAAAATGGAGCTAAGTGAGCACGAGTAATAACTGGTCCAACACCTGGTCCCCCACCACCATGAGGAATACAGAAAGTTTTATGAAGATTAAGGTGTGAAACATCTGCCCCAAATTTACCTGGCTGCGCTAAACCAACTAAGGCATTTAAATTTGCTCCGTCTACGTAAACCTGGCCTCCCGCTTCGTGAATCATTTCGCAAATCTCTGAGATAGCTGTTTCAAAAACACCATGAGTGGATGGATAAGTAACCATGAGAGCTGCTAATTCATTTTTATAATCAGATATTTTTGACTTCAAATCTTCAACACTTACGTTTCCATGATCATCACATGCGATAACTACAACTTTCATGCCAGCCATCACAGCACTGGCTGCATTTGTACCGTGCGCACTAGAAGGGATTAAACAAATTGTTCTATTTTGATCGCCTCTGCTGTCATGGTAATTTCGAATTGCTAACAAACCAGCGAATTCTCCTTGGCTGCCAGCATTTGGTTGGAGAGAAACCGCATCGTAACCAGTGATAGCCACTAGCCAATCAGATAATTCCTGAATTAATTCACGGGAACCAACACTCTGATCAACTGGTGCGAATGGGTGCAGCGCTGAAAATTCAGGCCACGTTACAGCTTCCATTTCTGTAGTTGCATTTAACTTCATTGTGCAAGATCCGAGTGGAATCATTGTGCGATCTAATGCTAGATCGCGGTCGGATAGTGTGCGGATATATCGCAGCATGGCCGTTTCAGAGTGATTCACATTAAAGACTGGATGTTGCAGGAATTGTGAATCTCTTTTGGTTGCTGCTGAATAATTCTTCGCATCTGATACGTCATTGATCTCAACACCAAAAACTTTACCTAGTAACGCTAGAGATTTGCTATCTGTCGTTTCATCAAGGGATACACCCACATGATTACCATCAACAGTTCTCAAATTTACCCTAAGCGTCTTTGCCTTTGAATGCACTTCACTTGCATTGGCTATTTTCACAGTTAAGGTGTCAAAAAAGGTCGAATTGATTACTTCATAACCAGCCGCACTTAGCGCCGAAGCCAGAGCGCTGGTTTGATTATGAATTCTCTGGGCAATTAGTCTTAATCCAACAGGGCCATGCCACATCGTATAAAAAGCGCTGATTACGGCAAGCAATACTTGTGCTGTGCAAATATTGCTCGTAGCCTTATCGCGACGAATATGTTGTTCACGTGTTTGCAACGCTAATCTAAACGCAGGGTTGCCATGAACATCCACGCTCTGACCAATTAAACGACCAGGCATTGAACGTTCCAAACCATTTTGGACAGCCATGAAACCAGCGTGTGGGCCGCCAAATCCCATAGGAACTCCAAAGCGTTGAGCCGAACCAATTGCAACGTCAGCTCCCCACTCCCCCGGAGCTTTCAAAAGAGTTAGCGCTAGTAAGTCAGTGGCAGCAATAACGTACGCATTTTTTGAATGAGCTTGATCTGCGATGCTAGAAAAATCTGTAACAGAACCTTGTGTATCAGGATATTGAACCAGGACACCGAAATACTCTGACGAAGTTTGTATACCAACTGAAGCGTCGAACTCTTCCACAATAATGTTGAGAGGCTTTGCACGAGTAATGATCACAGCTTTTGTTTGCGGATGAACATTCTTGTCAATCAGAAACACCGCTTCGTCACTGCCCTTGTATGAGCGTCTAGTCAAGGTCATAGCTTCCGCAGCAGATGTTCCTTCATCCAGCATCGATGCGTTTGCTATCGGTAACGCAGTTAAATCACAAACTGCAGTTTGAAAAGCGAAGAGTGCTTCCAATCTACCCTGTGAAATCTCCGGTTGGTAAGGTGTGTAAGCGGTATACCATGCAGGATTTTCTAAAACGTTTCTTAAAACAACGGGTGGAGTAATCGTTCCGTAATATCCGCATCCGATAAATGAAGTGAAGAGTTCATTCTTTGAAGCCAATGCACGTAGTGCACCGATTGCTTCTACTTCAGTAAGTGGTTCTGGTAACGATTCACTTAGCTTTTTAGACATCGCAATGTTGCTTGGAACCACATCCGAAATAAAAGTGTGCATATCTTTGTAACCAAGAGCATTAAGCATCAGATCTTCTTGTGGCGACGTTGGACCTATGTGGCGACGCTGGAATGACTCGTATTGTTTATATGAAGAAAAATGCTCTTCCCGTGACATTACACATTCCCCTAGCTTGGTAGAAAAAGAGTTGCTAAGGGAAGAATAAGCCTGTTAGGCGCCTTTGCGCTTTCTGCGAAGGGACAATTCATCGTTACTTTCGCCACCTACGGAGAGGCCATCTATTTCGCCAGTCAAGGTCGAAAGCGAACCTTCAACTTCGTGCCAAACCTTACCTACTGCAATGCCAAATACGCCCTGGCCCCCGGCTAGTAGATCGATAATCTCATCAGGACTAGCGCATTCGTAGATTGATGCGCCATCACTCATCAATGTGATGCGCTCAAGTTCGGTGACACCACGTTCGCGCAGATGGTTAACTGCTGTTCGGATGTTTTGAAGAGACACACCCGCATCAAGCAGACGCTTAACAATTTTTAGAACAAGGATGTCTCGAAAGCCATACAAGCGTGTGGAGCCGGATCCCCCGGCAGGTCGAATACTTGGTTCAACTAAACCTGTTCGCGCCCAATAATCGAGTTGACGGTAACTAATCCCCGCTGCAGAGCATGCTGTTGCACCGCGATAACCGATTAATTCAAAATCAGGCGTCATGAGGGGAATCTCAATTCTCTTGGGGAGTGAGATAAGGATAAAGCGCCCAATGGCTCAATTCGGGTTGCGACACTCCCAAAACCTATACTTGAGGTTGAGAGTTTTTGAGGCTTCATTGACTACCCAGCAAAATCTTCAGGGTTGATCTGATCAAGGAACTCCCTAAATCGTTCCATTTCAGTGCTCTCTCCTGTGGCGTTTAGAGCGTCCTGGGCTACATCTTCAGGAATCTCGATTCCAACATTATCTAGCAGATCTGAATCAGCCAAAATATTGCTGTGAGTACGAAGGGCCAAAGCGATTGCATCTGATGGTCTAGCTGAGACGCTCACAACATTTCCATTTGGATCTCTCATCAGCAGTGAAGCCATAAAGACCCCTTCTTCCATGGCTGTTACTTGCACAGCGGTAAGGGTTGCATCCAGTGACTCGACAATGTCTTGCATCAAGTCATGAGTTAAAGGTCGTGGAGGAACAACTCCCTGTTGAGCAAAAGCTATAGCTGTGGCCTCAACGGCGCCTACCCAAATAGGTAAAAAACGAACTCCATCGATCTCTTTCAAAAGAACTATTGGCTGATTCGATGGCATCTCAATACGCACTCCAACAACTTGCATAGCCACCATGCTCATAATCGGAACCGACTTTTATCGAAGACGATTTAATCCGCCACGCACCAAAGAAGCGTGTAGGCGAATCGAAAGTGAAGCAATCTCTTTTTGTACTTCCTCTGCGCGAGCCTTTGATTCGGTATTTTTCTGTCGAGTCAATGGCGTGATCACCTGTTCAATCAATCCAATTTCACGATCTGCCGCCGATTTAAAAGAACGCAGATGACGAGGCTCGATTCCAAATGAACCCATTTCAGTAACTGCTTTAGCAACAGATAGCGAATCACCATCGTAGTGCCGCCCGCGAGGAGCAATCAGACCAAAAGACTCCAACTCAACCAACGCGTTCTCACTAAGTCCACTGGCCTTTAACAACTCATCGCGGGATAGACGCATTTCGCTAGATTCACCAAAAGCTGATGGCGTCATTTCCCCGTCAACTGAAACTAAAGAAGGGCGTGGCGCTGCCACTCCCCCTGACGTTGCAGCTGGCTGTAGACCTCGATCTAAAGCGTCGAGATTTTCTTTGATTACTCGAAGCGGTAAATACTGATCACGTTGCGCCAAGAGCACATAACGCAATCTTTCTAAATCGGTGCCTGTAAATTTACGATATCCAGATGGAGTGCGCTGAGGATCAATTAGCCCTTCAGATTCTAAAAATCGAATCTTCGAGATCGTAATATCTGGAAAATCTCCACGCAGTTTGGTGAGTACTTCTCCGATGCTTAAATACGCGCGTGCTGGAACGCTCATTTACTTCTCCCCTGAAGATTTAATATGCGAGTTACCAAAGAATAGAGCGTGAAATTTACCAATTTGAATCTCATCACCCATTCGTAGTACTTGGCTTGTCACAGAAATTGAATTTACATACGTGCCGTTTAAACTGTGTGAATCTGATATTGAAAACTCGCTATTTGTCCGATCAATTTGTGCGTGCTTTCTAGAGACAGTTACATCATCCAAAAAAACATCACTCTCGGGGGATCTTCCAATAGACACCACATCTGTGTCTAATAAGAAGCGAGAGCCTTGAGCCGGACCACGATGAATCACAAGCATTGCTCGCTCTGAACCAGAAACGCATATTTCATCAATCATTGAACGAACAGATGAGTCAGATTTCTGCAAGAAAAGTTCAGAGGCTAACACGCTTCCTGGCGAATCAATACCGCGAAGACCTAGATTGAGAGTGGAGGTTAATTCGCGTTCATTTTCTACTGCAGCCACGAAATTTCCCTTCCGAACAACCAATTCAGGCTCAACTTGAACTTAAGGGTGACACTAGGGGGACGCGCCCCCGCCGGTCAAGCCGTAATTCCTGCGTAATCTGAGGCTGAAAGAAGGTTCTTTGGCTCTGATTCAACAGAAATTTCAAAGAGCCATCCGGCGCCGTAAGGATCGGTGTTAATTGTCTCCGGAGCAGAATTCAACTCAGTATTGATAGAGACAACGCTTCCCGTTACAGGTGAAAATATCTCTGAAACGCTCTTTGTTGACTCAACTTCACCGCACACTGTGTCTGCGGTAACAGCTTGTCCAACTTTAGGCATTTGAACATAAACAATGTCGCCAAGAGCACTCTGTGCGTAATCAGTAATGCCTACTCGAAATACCAAAGCATTTTCTGTAGATGCAACCCATTCATGCTCTTTTGTATATCTCAATGAATCTGGAATATTCGACATTGTCTTCCTCTGCTCTTTGGCTAATCTAAGGCGCTTCTGGCACTGACTCTAATACCTTTGATGCCATTTTGGAAATATTGCAATCCCGTATAAACATAGAGAGCAACCCCCCAAAGGGCAAAACTCCAACCAATGGCAAAAGCTATACGGCCGGCGAGTGAATCTTGGGTTGCTAGAAAGAGTAGAGGGAAAGCGTAAAGAAGATTAAATGTGGCAGCTTTGCCAAGGTAGGTAACCTCGAAGAGCTTAATCCCACGTATTTTCATCAAAAGAGTTAGAAGCGCAAGAATAGCGTCTCGAGAAATGAGAATAACTAGCACCCAGAGTGAAATAGCATCACGGACAAATAAAATAATCAGAGTTGCAAAGATATAAATCCGATCTGCTGCCGGATCCAGTAGTGCGCCAAATGAAGATGTCTGATTCCATGCGCGAGCTAATTTTCCATCCAAGTAATCAGTTATTCCAGCAATTGCTAAAACCAAAATAGCTAATCCATCCTGCTTCGTAATTAGAGCGAAATAAATAAAAACTGGTACCCCGAGTAAGCGAAGGATGCTCAAAGCATTTGGCACATTGATGTTCTTATTCATTGATAGTTTTTAACTCTTGTCTCGCTCTTTTACACGAATTGCAACTTGAACGGGAGTTCCAGGGAATGAAAACTCCTCGCGTAATCGTCTCTCAATAAATCGGCGATAAGAAGCTTCGATCCAACCGCTGGAGAAAACAACGAACTTAGGTGGAGCAATGCCAGCTTGCGTGGCGTAAAAGATTTTTGGTTGTTTTCCACCGCGGACAGGAGGCGGTGTAGCCCCGATAAGTGCACCCAAAAATGAATTGAGTTTCGAAGTAGGAACACGTTTTTCCCATGAATCTATTGCAGTTCGAAGCGCAGGGGCCAAACGATCTCTGTGCCAACCTGTTTTAGCGGCAACGTTTACTCTCTGAGCCCATTCAACTTGATCCAAGTGGCGATCTATCTCACGATCTAATTGATCACGGCGATCTTCATCAACGAGGTCCCATTTATTCATGACTATCACCATGGCTTTGCCAGCTTCTTCGGCCATCGTGATGATTCGTAAATCTTGTTCAGATATTGGTTCGCTAGCATCAAGTACGACTACTGCAACTTCGCATCGTTCTAACGCTGCTTGCGTACGAAGTGAAGCGTAATAATCAGTACCACTTGCTTGATTCGCGCGTTTGCGCAGACCAGCTGTGTCAATAAAACGCCATGTTGAACCACCAAATGAGATTAGCTCATCCACTGGGTCACGAGTTGTTCCAGCTACTTCTGAAACAATTGAACGCTCCTCGCCAGCTAGCGCATTCAATAAAGAAGATTTACCAACGTTAGGTCTTCCGATGAGTGCAACTCGACGATAACCATCTTGAACTTGCGCTCTACCAACTTCTGGCAAATGTGACACAACTTTATCTAACAGATCTCCACTTCCACGACCATGCAGAGCGGAAACAAAAAATGGTTCGCCGAGGCCTAAATTCCATAAAGAATGAGCATCTGATTCTTCGCGCTCACCGTCAACTTTGTTTGCGATAAGAAGAATTGGTTTCTTCGCTTTTCTTAGTTCTTGTACTAATACATCATCTTCATCGAGTGCACCGATTTGAGCATCGACAACAAAACACAGCACATCTGATTGCTCCATGGCCAATTCCGCACCAGCACTAACTTGCACGGATATACCGTCAGGTTTGGACTCCCATCCGCCTGTGTCCATCACGATAAATCTACGACCGCCCCATTCGCATTCGTATTGAACGCGATCGCGCGTAACACCGGGAGTATCTTCGACGATGGCTTCACGTCTACCAATAAATCGATTTATTAACGTAGATTTTCCTACGTTTGGCCTACCAAGTATTCCAACGATTGGTAAACCTAATAAATTTCGTTCTCTAAGCAATTCCCAAACACGTTCAACCGTTTCTTCCAGATTCAACAGAGTTGAATCAATAAGAACCGCATCTGATGGCATAGCTAGCGGGGAAACTTTCCTCGTTGAATCGATGAGATCTCTTCCATCTAAAGAATTCTTAACTTCTACCGTTGAAACGCCTGAAACTTCAGCTTCTCGTCGCAATGCACGAGCTTCTAAATCAGCCGTTAAATAAAGTTTTAATGGTGATTCAGGTGCTACTACATTTCCTATATCTCTGCCTTCAACAACTATTCCTCGTGGAGCGCTCTTAATGTATTGACGTTGAATGCTTAAAAGTTCGTGCCTAATCTCAGGAATCGCAGCAATATGGCTGACACGTTCGGTCACTTCAATCGATCGAATAGCATCATTCACATCTGTGTCCCCCACCAAAAGTTTGGGATTTTCGGCGTCACAATTAAACTTCAATGGAAATAATTTCAATAAATTTAACAACTTGTTTGGATCTTGTTCATTTTTTTCAAGACTTAACCACGTCACGCCACGATATAGCGCACCCGTGTCTAAATAATTCCAACCAGCACGATGAGCGATCAACTTGGCGGTACTTGATTTACCTGCCCCACTGGGACCATCAATTGCTACAACGATTCCCATGGGTTAATTCTACGGCTTATAAAGTAAGTTATTTACTCGTTGAATGAACTTTCCAGCCTGCATTAATCAAGTAATTTTGCAAATGTTCAGCCTTTTCCACTTCCAGAATAGATAAAGTTACTAAACCTGTGTTTTGACCGGGTGTATGTTCAATCGAAACGTCCTCGATGTTTACGTCAGCTTTTGCGCAATCATTGAAAATCGATGCTAACTGTCCAGCTTTGTCATCAATGACAATATGTAGATAAATATATTTTCGAGGAGCTCCTCCGTGCTTACCAGGAATCAAGGATCGTCCAGCATTGCCCGCCTCGATCACTTTCTTTGCAAAATTAGCATCGTCTAATTGATTTTCGATCCTCTCAATATTTGTTCGCAGCGTGCCCAACACCTGGCGAACATTTTGTGCATTCTCGCTAAGAATCTCACTCCAGAGGGTCGCATCTGAATCAGCAATTCGAGTCAGATCCTTAAAGCCCTGCCCAATAAGTTCAAACCACTTGCTTTCCTGAGTCGTTAACGAAGCAGCCACAAGACTGGCCAGTACTTGAGGAGTGTGGGAAACAAGAGCCATGGCGCGATCATGTTCGATAGCGCTCATACGGATAGCTACCCCACCACACAAACTGATCAACTCCATCACTAGGTCTTCAGATACTTTGGAAGTTGTTATCGATGGAGTCAGAATCCACGAACGTCCAGTGAATAAATCACCTCGTGCCGATTGCGCCCCTGAAACTTCTCGACCAGCCATTGGATGTGAACCTACGAATCTCTCTGCCAAGCCAGAAATAGATTCAACTTCAAGTTGAGGTTTAGTCTTAATGCTCAAGATATCTACAAATGTGGATAACGGATTCAGAGTGTTTTCAATCTTTATTGCGGATTCGAAAGACGAGGGCGGAACAGCGATTATTACAAGATCGAAAGTGTGATCAGCCTCGAAAGTTTTGCCAGCGTTAACCAGTGATTGAGATAAGGAAACGGCCGCTGGGTTGGAATCCACCATCAAAACATCGACATCTTTCTGACTCAACGCCAGACCGATAGAGGTTCCAATTAACCCGGAGCCCACGATTTTTACTGATGAAATGCTCATGATCGCTTCTTACTGAGCCAAATCTTTACGCAAAACCTTTGCTCCGTGAAGATAAACATGTTCAATTTCAGAGGTGGCACGCTCACTTTGGCAGTGCAGCATCACTCGAATTGTTCGAGGCAGTGCGTTAGGTACGTCTATCTCCTGGGCGCAGAGAAGTGGAACGCTGGCAAAGCCAATTTCTCGGGCGGCGCTTGCGGGAAAGGCCGCATTGAGATCCGCAGTTGCAGTCAAGAGAACAGAGATCACGTTTTCAATAGCCAGATCATTGGCTTTGAGTATTGCGCTCAATAGCTCTTTCGAACCTTCACCAATGGAGGCAGCATCATTGGATGGCACTTGGGTTGCTCCGCGGATGGCTCTTAAGTTCACCCCCTTAGAGTAACGGGTACACGGTTCTAGTCGCTGAACGTTGAATAGATGTTTACCAATTTATCTACATATGGTTTAACTTATTTTGATTTTTGTTTACCAATTTCGCAACTATACAGATCATCAAGCCGCCTCTCCCTTATTATCGATAAATCAACTTAGATGAGCGCAAAAACAAGGAGTAAAATCGATAAATAGATACTTATCACTTGATTATCGATATACCTATAAACCTATATTATTGATGATTGTCAATAAATATGTAAACGGTTAAATATTTAAAGCTTTTTGTAAATTAATTAATTCCCCAGAATTCAGATCACGCCAACGTCCTTCCGCTGTCTCGCCCAGGGAGATAGGTCCGAACTTTGTCCGAATCAATCGAAGCACATCGATACCGACAGCTGCCATCAGTCTACGAATAATGTGATACCTGCCTTCATGGATAGTTACCTCAAGCCAGGTCGGAGATAGCTCCTTGAAACTCAGAACCCGAGCAATGCCATCTTCAAGCTCGACTCCCTTAGTGAGGGTTTTTTCGACCCCAATGGGCAACTTGCCTTCAAATTGGATTATGTAGGTTTTCTCTAAACCGTAGGAAGGGTGAGTCGCCCTAAAGGTCAATTCACCATCATTTGTGAGCAAAATAAGGCCCTCGGAATCTTTATCTAGCCGGCCGACATGAAAGAGTCTCTCAGTTCGTAGGTCAATAAAGTCGCTAAGACAGGGTCTGCCTTCGGGATCAAACATCGTTGACAAAACACCTTTAGGCTTATGAAGTGCAAGATAAGTTTTGGTCAAAGATTGTTTGATTGTCTCACCATCAACCATTACTTCAGATTCTTGCGGATCAAACTTGGCACCCAGCTCGCGTATGACCAAACCATCGACCATAACTCGGCCGTCGGAGATAAGTTCGTCGGCTCCCCTACGGCTGGTGATTCCAGCATCTGCGATGATTTTGTTTAGACGTACTAAATCCATAATTGGCTATCCATTCCCGACAGTCAGTGTTGCGCCATAGAGCAGCGCTATAGAGATAACTCTACAGTAGAAGTTGATACTTATCGTTGAAAAAAGAGGGTGGTTCCCTACTTAATCAACAAGAGAGTCTAGAACCTCATCAAGATGCTCAAGATCCGGCAAATATGGAGCCAGAGCAGGTAAATCCTCGAGCGAATTTAAACCCAGACGCTCTAAGAAGTAGTTCGTTGTTTTGTATAAAATGGCGCCAGTCTCCGGTTCTAGACCGTATTCCTCCACCAATCCCCTTGTGACTAGGGTCTTCATAACCGCTTCAACGTTGACGCCTCGAATCGCTGATACTCGAGCCCTTGATACCGGCTGGCGATAAGCAATTACGGCTAAAGTCTCAAGGGCTGCTTGAGTTAATCGAGATTGCTGCCCATCGAGGACAAACTTCTCAACCACAGCGGCGCTATCCGGATGGCTGTAGAAGCGCCAGCCCCCAGCGACGCTCTTGAGAGCAAAACCGCGCTCGGAGTAACTCTCTACAAGTTCAGCCAGAGCAGCCGAAACTTCGTCTTGGGTGACCTCTAGAACCGTAGCCAAGGTTAACTCGCTCACAGGCTCGTCTACGACCATCAAGATCGCTTCTATATGCCTGTGAATATCCCTTAAATCCACCCTAATTACTCCTCGCCATCGTTTCGTGCCTTGGAATCATCTTCTAAAAGTACTGGAATATCGAACTCATCGGTTGTTTCGATCTCTCCGGTTTCAGCACCTGTCCAGCTGATCTGAAGATCCCCAAGGGCAACTACCTGGTTAAAGCGCAAAGCGCCTTGTCGATAAAGATCTAATAGAGCCAAGAAACGAGCTACGACGACGAGAGTAGAAGTTGCATCTGCGATCAAAGATCTAAAACTCAGGGTTCGTCCCTTACGTAAAGCCTCAACCACGAGTTTAGACTCTTCGGTCACACTTACTAGCGCAGAGTGCAGATGCTCCACAGCAACAACTGGTGCGCTCTTTGGGGTTAAAACTCGTTCAGCAATGGCTGCAAACCGAGCTGGACCCACTCCAATGAGTACTTCGGGCAATAGCGATGAGAGGGCAGGATCCAGAGATACAACGCGAGCAAAAGTTTTATCGAAAGCTTCAATTCGTTGGTTGAAAGTAGCTGCAATCTCTTTAAACGCCCTGTACTGCAATAACCGAGCAAAGAGCAGATCTCGGGCTTCCAATAAGGCGAGATCTTCTTCATCCTCTACTTCACCGCTCGGTAATAATTTGGCGGCTTTTAGATCCAAGAGTGTTGCGGCAACTACTAAGAACTCTGTTGCTTGATCCAAACGCCATCCTTCGCCCGAGAGTTCTAGACCGCGGATGAAAGAGATGAACTCATCTGTAACCGCGCTCAGAGCCACCTCGGTAATGTCCATTTTGTGGCGGGAAATGAGCTGTAAGAGCAGGTCAAAAGGACCATCGAAATTGGTCAGGTGAACGGAGAAACCCGGATTTTCAGGCGTGATTACCTCATCGCCACTGTTAATTTGGGTGTCCACCTGCGAACCGTACTTCACTTTTAGGCGCAAACATACGAAGTGCCTTACTTGCCTAGACGGTGGCTAATGCGTAGAGTCGCCGAAAAGGAAGAAAGAGGTTTCTCGCTTGAACGCTAAATCGACATTTGAAGAAGATGTGGCAACAACCTCTTCGCTCCTCAACAAAGCACCTTTGAGCTTTCCTACTCCAACACCAATCACCGAACATGGTGGAGCAAAAGTTATTGCGATCTTCAATCAAAAAGGCGGCGTTGGAAAAACAACATCAACAATTAACCTCGGAGCAAGTCTTGCTGAACTTGGTCGTCGCGTTCTACTAGTTGATTTTGACCCACAAGGTGGTCTCTCCCTTGGTCTGGGCGTTAACGCGCACCAACTCCCATTAGAACAAACCGTTTATTACGCACTCATGACACCAACTGCAGATATTGATCAAATTGTTTTAAAGTCAAGTGTTGCCGGATTGGATTTTTTACCAGCCAACCGCGACCTTGGTACAGCTGAAACAACTTTAGGCGCCGAGATAGGCGGGCAGCAATATCTCAAGCGCGCTTTAACTCCGTTGAAAGAGTATTACGACGTAATACTTATCGACTGCCAACCAACTATGGGTCAATTAACTATCAATGCTCTAGTGGCCTCCGATGAAGTAATCGTTCCTTTGCAATGTGAATACTTTGCACTTCACGGATTCATTGAATTAAAGGGCAACCTCGATAAAGTGAAGAACTTCCTTAACCCAGATTTGAAACTAATCGGCATTCTCGCAACTATGTATGACCGAAAAACACTTCATAACCGTGAAGTTCTAGGCGCCATTCTTGAAAAATACCCAGAAGATGTCTTTGAAACAATCATTGCGAAAACTATTCGCTTTCCTGAGACAACCGTGGTTGGCGAACCTATTACTTCTTACGCTTCTTCTTCAGGTGGAGCAGCTTCATACCGACGTTTAGCACGTGAACTAATTGCCCGAGGAGGCGCACGATGACACGCAGAGCAAGTCTTCCTGGTGCGGACGAACTATTTCGTTCAACTTCACCCGCACTTACATCCGTAAAACAAAACGATGTTGAACCAGCGAAACCACTCGTTGCTCCCGCCATTGCTGCGCCAACAACTTCGCCTTCGAAAAAAGGTGTGCGAGCAATACAACGTCGTCGTGTAACTAGCGTTGATAAATCACCTTCAGGTCGTGAGAAACATGATGAGAAGATAACTGTTTATCTATCCCCTGATGAACTTTATGATCTCGATCAAGCACGCTTACAACTACGAGGAGATTTAGGCTTAGCAGTTGATCGCGGTCGCATTGTCCGTGAATCCATCGCTGTAATCATTGCTGATCTTGAATCTAAGGGTGATCAGAGCATTCTTGCCCGCCGTTTACGCGGACAATAATTTAAGAACGAGCTCTGGGATGAGCTAACGAATAAGACTCCCGGATTTTATCTATCGTAACCAAAGTATAAATCTGCGTTGTTGTGACAGATGAATGCCCCAACAATTCCTGGACAACACGAATATCTGCCCCTCCATCAAGTAAATGTGTCGCAAAAGAGTGTCTAAATACATGTGGAGAAATACCTTCAGATAGTCCGCATCTCTTGGCACTGTCAACAACAATCTGCCAAGCGCTTTGACGAGAAATTCTCGTTCCTTGCTGATTTAAAAAAAGCGCATCACTCTTATTCTTTCTGTTCTTTTGCAGCAACGCTGGGCGCACCCGCACAACGTAATCATCCAAAGCTTTAATGGAAAAACTTCCCATCGGGACAATGCGTTCTTTGCCGCCTTTTCCGCGAAGTTTTACCACTCGAATATCGCTTGAATCAGATTTAATTTCGGATACATCACTTACATTAAGGCCAATGATTTCTGAAACTCTGCCACCTGTACTATAAAGAAGTTCTAGAATCGCTCTGTTTCGCATAGAAACAATCCCATCATCAGCGGTTGCTCCATCAATTAAGGAAGACATCTCTGCGACAGTTAGAGCTTTCGGAAGCCTGAGTGGAACCTTTCGAGACTCCACATTTTTCATCGGATTGGATATTTGATGATCGCGCTCCAAATAACCAAAGAATGAACGAAGAGTTGAAAGCACTCTATTAATAGTGCTCACTGCCAAGTCTGACCTGTTCAAATCTGCAATGAAATCTTCTAACTTATCTTCCTGAAAATCCAAAAATTCAATTGAGTGTGTCACTAGGAAATCAGAGAACCTCTGCAAATCTCGGGTGTAAGCAGCTAGAGAATTTTTGGATAGACCGCGTTCAATACGCGAGTAATTGAGGAATTGATCAGAGTACTGGCGAAAATTCATAACCGTGTGCTTCTGCTACGGCTTTGTAAGTAACTTTTCCGTCATGAGAGTTCAAACCTTTAGCTAGATCTGGATTAGCTTTAAGAGCTTTTTCCCAACCTTGATTTGCAATCTGAATCGCAAAAGGCAACGTAACGTTAGTTAGTGCGTAAGTAGAAGTCACAGGGACCGCGCCAGGCATATTGGCTACGCAGTAAAAAATTGAGTTATGAACTTTGTATGTTGGGTTTTCATGGGTTGTTGGTTTTGAATCTTCAAAACATCCGCCTTGATCAATTGCAATATCTACGAGCACTGAACCGGGCTTCATCTTTGCAATATCTTGATTGGTGACCAATTTAGGGGCTTTCGCTCCGGGAATTAGAACTGCACCAATAACTAGATCAGCTTCGTAAATTGATTTTTGAATGCTTGCGGTACTCGACATAAGTGTCTTGATGCGCCCACTGTAGATTTGATCAATTTGAGCTAAACGTTTAGCAGAACGATCTAAAACAGTTACATCTGCTCCCATTCCCAGTGCGATAACTGCAGCGTTCAATCCTGCTATTCCCCCACCGATAACAACAACCTTGCCTGGTGCTACTCCTGGAACGCCAGCAAGTAAAACTCCTCGTCCGCCTTTAGGTTTTAAGAGTGCATCAGCTCCAACCTGAGTGGCCATGCGACCTGCAACTTCACTCATAGGAACAAGAAGCGGAAGTGCGCCATCTACTTCAACGGTTTCATATGCAATAGAAGTTACTTTCGCTTTTACCAAAGCATCAGTACAAGCTTTAGATGCGGCTAAATGCAGATAGGTAAACAAAATTTGGCCGGCGCGCATTCGTGAATACTCAGGTTCAATCGGCTCTTTTACTTTTAAAACTAAATCTGCTTCTTGCCACAACTTGTCCACAGAATCAATAATCGTGGCACCAGCTTGAATGTAATCTTGATCTGAAAGACTCGAACCCAATCCCGCATTCTTCTCAATTAAAACGGTATGTCCGTTCTTAATGAATTCAGTTACGCCTTCTGGAGTTAAAGCGACTCTGTATTCCTGAACTTTTACTTCACGCGGAACGCCAATAATCATTTTCTTCCTTTCAAAGCAATTGCCGAAGCGATCAATCCTATAAAGAGCGGATGCGGACGCGTAGGTCGAGATTTCAACTCAGGATGAGCTTGAGTACCAACATAGAACGGGTGAACTTCAGCTGGCAATTCCACAAACTCAACTAGATTCTCCTTTGAATAAACTCCAGAAAAAACCAGACCAGCGGATGCAATTTGATCTCGGTAAGCGTTATTAACTTCATATCGATGGCGATGCCTCTCTGACACTTCTTTACTGCCGTACGTTTGAGCAACTATCGATCCAGGTAATAAATCAGCCTTATACAAACCTAATCGCATCGTTGCGCCCATATCACCACTTCCTGCAACGATGGACTTTTGATCCTCCATCGTTGCAATTACGTGTGAACCTGATTCTGGAGAAAATTCTGCAGAGTTCGCATCGCTTATGCCTGCCAAATTCCTTGCGGCCTCAATAACCATGCATTGAAGCCCTAGGCATAAACCAAGAGTTGGGATTTTATTTTCACGGGCAAACTTTAAAGCTCCGAGTTTTCCTTCGATTCCACGGACACCAAATCCTCCTGGAACACAAATCGCATCAACATTGCCTAACGAAGCTTTAGCTCCTTCAGGTGTTGCGCAATCATCACTAGCAACCCACTTCAATTCAACCTTTGCATTATTTGCAAAGCCACCAGCTCGCAATGCTTCAGAGACCGATAGATAAGCATCAGGTAGATCTATGTACTTACCAACGAGTGCCACCGTGATGTGATGTTTAGGATTATGAACAATCTTTAGAAGGTCGTCCCACTCACCCCACTTAACATCGTGAGATTTCAAACCCAACCTACGTACAACATAAGCATCCAAGCCTTCGGCGTATAAAACCTTAGGGATGTCATAAATTGATGGAGCATCTACAGCTGCAACTACAGCTTCTAGATCAACATCGCACATAAGGGAAATTTTGCGTTTAATTCCATCTGGGATTGGTCGATCAGAGCGGAGTACAACAGCATCCGGAGCGATACCGATACTACGCAAGGCAGCAACGCTGTGCTGAGTTGGCTTTGTTTTCAACTCTCCTGATGGACCAATGTATGGAACCAACGAAATATGTAGATAGAAGACATTGTCGCGTCCAACTTCTTGACGGATCTGACGAGCGGCCTCTAAAAACGGTTGTGATTCTATGTCACCAACTGTGCCACCGATTTCAGTGATTACAACGTCAATATCAGGCGCCGCCATTGCTCGAATGCGTTCTTTAATCTCGTTAGTGATGTGAGGAATAACTTGAACAGTTTCGCCCAAATACTCTCCTCGGCGTTCGCGGCTAATTACGCGCGAATAAACCTGACCGGTTGTGACATTTGCAGATCCATGTAAATTTCGATCAAGAAATCTTTCATAGTGTCCGATGTCTAAATCTGTTTCAGCTCCATCATCGGTAACGAAAACTTCTCCATGTTGAAACGGATTCATAGTTCCAGGATCAACATTTAGATACGGATCAAGTTTTTGCATTGTGACGCGGACGCCTCGGGAAATTAGTAATCTTCCGAGGCTAGATGCTGTGAGGCCTTTACCAAGACTGGAGGCGACACCGCCTGTTACGAACAAATGCTTGGTTACATGAGGTTGGCCCATGGAAGGACAACCTATCACTAAAAAGTGATTTAGCCGTGTAGGCGCATTTTTAGCAGTTCTGCAGCGTGTTCTTTAGCACTTGATGACTCTTGTAAACCGGCCAACATTCTGGCGATTTCCGAAACGCGTTCATCTCCTTGCACAGAAGTAACACCACTTGAAACCACGGTTCCATCAATACTCTTTTCAACTACATAGTGTTGGTCGCCCCACGCAGCTACTTGTGGAAGATGCGTCACCACTATCACTTGAGCGTTTTTTGAAAGTTCATGCAAACGACGGCCAACTTCGATTGCTGCCGCTCCACCAACACCTGCGTCAACTTCATCGAAAATATATGTACCAACTGGATTCGAAGCTGCAATGACAACTTCTAGAGCCAACATCACACGAGACATTTCTCCGCCAGAAGCACCTTTAGCTAAAGAAACTAATGGTCCATCTTTGTGCGTTTGTAGATACATAGCGACGCTATCGCAACCAAAAGCGGTGAAGTCGCTCTCCTTTAAAGCAGATCCATAATCAGGAGTGGAAACTTCAATAACAAGATTTGTTTGAGGCATAGATAATGAATGCATCTCTGACGAAACTTTGCCAGACAAATCTTTGCCTGCTTCATTGCGTCCCTTAGTCAGATCTTTGGCAGCTACTAAAAGATTCTTCTTAATGATGGTGAGCTCTTTTTCTAATTCAACTACTCGCTGGTCGCCTCCGCTTAAATCCTCTAGGGAAGATGAAACCGTGGAATGTTGTTGAATTAACTCCTTTAATCCTTCATCCCCATCGGATGAAGGATTCCATTTTTTGATAAACGCAGTTAAAGCAGCCTTCCTTTCTTGCAGGTAATCCAACCTCTCAGGATCCGCTTCCAAGGATTGCAAATATGACGTTAGGTTCGGCATCACATCTGCCAAAACAAAGAATGCTTCATTAAAATCATCTGAGAATTTCTCTACTCGAGAATCTTTGCCTTTGACTGCATCAAGTGACTTCTTAGCCTGGCCTAAAGAGCTTAATACGCCAGAATTTTCACCTTCCAACACATCTACTGCTTGGCTAACAGCTATTCGCAACTCTTCAACGGAGGACAATCTAGAAACTTCATTATCGATTGAAGAGAGTTCATCCGATAGCGGTTTAAGTTTTGCGAAAGACTCACTGAACAATTTCAAAGATGCCAACGATTCTTCGCGGCTTGCTGCGCTCTTCTTCAAATCACTAATTCGCTCTTTAATCTGTTGATACTTACTTAAACACTCCTGATAAACACTCAAAACCTGTTGAAAAGATGAACCTGCGTACCGATCCAACAACTCTCGCTGCTTTGAACCTTTAACAATATTTAACCCTGAACTCTGACCATGAATTTCAATAAGATGATCACTTACCTCAGCTAAAACGCCTGCAGTAACACTTACACCGCTAGCAACAGCCTTGCTTTTTCCATCCTTAGTCACGCTACGAGAAATTGAAAGGGAACCATCTTCTATTTCAATACCCATATTCTCAAGAATCGATACATTTTTCTTGGGAATGCTGAAAAGAGCACTCGCGGTTAATCTCTCTTCTCCACTGCGTACTAGTGAACTTTCGCTCTTGCCTCCCAGAACTAGATTAAGAGCGGTGAGAACCATGGTTTTTCCAGCGCCTGTTTCGCCGGTGAGTACCGTTAATCCTCTGTTAAATTCAACCGTGGCTTGAGTGATAACTCCAATGTTCTTAATGTTTATCTCTTCAAGAAAAGTGCGCTCACTCACCACGCCAACCTTCAATAGGTAACTTGAACTTAGCGACCAATCTATCTGTGAAAACTGTGGACTTAAGGTGTGCCAAAACTACTTGCTCTGAATTCTTAGTTAATTCAACGTGATCACCTTTCTGGAGGTCAATTTTTCTAAGAGCGTCAGCAGATAGTGAAGCGTCAGATGATTCAATAGCAATACCAATAGTTGACGTTGGAGCAATAACCATTGGCTTAGCAAACAATGCATGCGCCGCTATAGGGAGAAGAACCAGAGCTTGGACTTCGGGCCACAGAACTGGCCCACCCGCGGAGAATGCATAAGCGGTAGATCCGGTCGGTGTTGCGCAGATGATTCCGTCGCATCCCCACCGTGAAAGAGGTCTGTTATCGATCTGAACAAAGAGTTCGAGCATCGTTGTGCTTTTTCTTTCAATGCTAACTTCGTTGAGAGCCCAACCTTGTTCAATTATCTTGTTTTCGCGTTTGACTTGAAATGACAACAACATACGCTCGTCAAGAACGTAATCTTTATCAATGATTGACTGTGCTACTTCAGAAAAAGTGAATGCGTCTACTTCGGCCATAAAACCGACATGACCTAAATTGATTCCGAGCAATGGAATTTTTCTCTTAATGGAGTATTCGGCTCCGCGAAGAATTGTTCCATCTCCACCTAGAACTAGTACTACTTCTACATCTGGTATCTGTGAATCTGCAGGCGTATAAACATCGATTTCTGCATCCTTCAATACTTTTTTAATTGCATCGGAAGCACCTTTAGCTTCTTCGCGTGATGGGTTAATCAACATTAAGATTGATCGCTTATTCATTACTGTGGACCTATCTCAATAGCTTTATCTAGATCAGTCTCCGATATTTCTTGGGCGCCTCTTTTAAGCCAGAGGAAATACTCAACATTTCCCGCAGGGCCAGGCAACGAACTTGCAACCACGCCTTTAGTGCCCAATCCAACGTCATACGCGCTGGTTGCAACATCTAACACCGCTGCTTTGCGCAGCGCTGGATCTCTCACAACACCTCCGGCACCCAATTTTTCACGACCAACTTCAAATTGAGGCTTCACCATCAATAAATAATCGGCATCAGGTTTAGAAACAGCCGATAACGCAGGCAGAACCAGAGTTAATGAGATAAATGAAAGATCTGCAACAACTAAGCCAGTTGGTTCGCCAACAACATCACCAGTTAAGTGTCGAATGTTTGTTCGATCGAGAATGAGAACTCTGGGATCTTGACGCAGTTCCCACGCTAATTGCCCGTATCCAACATCAACTGCAACTACTTCTCGTGCCCCGCGGCGCAGCAAAACATCGGTGAAGCCACCTGTTGAAGCTCCTGCATCCAATGCGCGTACACCTTCAACGCGTATTTCTGGAAATGCATCTAGTGCGCCGGCCAATTTATGACCCCCGCGAGAAACAAAATCATCGCGATCGCCTTGAAGAGTTATTGAAGTTTCAGCATCAACTTGAGTCGCAGGTTTAGTCGCTGGAATTCCGTTTACCAAAACACTACGCGACTCAATTAAATCAGCGGCAGCCTCTCTAGAACGCGCAAGTTCCCGGCGTACCAATTCAGCGTCCAAACGTGTTTTCATCGAATTACTTAAAGACCGTCGATGCCTGAGAGTGTTTCTTGCAATTTTTGGTGCAGAGCCTCATAGCGTGCAGCATGTTCTGACACATCCATGACATCTATTTCATTGAGTTCACTCTTCACGCCGTCAACAATTGTTGAATCTGATGTGCCTTCTTGAATGTTATCCATTATCGCGCACTCTTTTTCTGGGTAGTGGATTTTTTGACAACTGGCTTTTTCTTTGGCGCAGCGGCGCTTTTCTTTGGTGAAGAAGCGGATGACGCAGAAGAGGCTTTGGCAGATTGTGACTTCTTGAATTCTTCAAACTCCGCCTTCAATTCATCAAACTCTTCACGCTTGATAAATCCCATACGTGTAACAGTGTTATGCACTTCTTCATCAATCTTGGATTTGAGAACATCACCGCTCTGCTTTACCCAATTATTTAAAGCGTTAGCCAACTCAGCTGGTGTTCGTTCGCCATCGCTAACCTTGTTGAGGTACGTACGAAGAGAAGCGAAAAGATCATTAGCCATGAGTACCGCTTTCAATAACGTGGACCAGATATGTCTCTAGCGTACCTAAATTCGAGAAATCTCGGCTGCTTCAACTTGCCATCGACTGGCTAGCCCCGTCGGAGCTTTCCAAAAACGCCTATGAATAGCCCCAGAAATCTCTATCCACTCATCTGGTTTGAGAGATAGAGCACTTCGACGTGACTTAGCGCTCCACGCAGCAATATCTAACGTATCGACTCCAGATAGTTCTAAACGCGAAACAATCAAACGAAATTCAACAACTTTGTCCCCGCTTGGAAGTATTTTTTCAACTGCCACATCAGAAACTCTGCCGCGAAGCATTACGTCGTTGAGGGAATAATCTGGTTCTTCATACTCAATCTTCTCTTTAGTGCTCTTGATTTTCTTAGTTGTTACTGTCATGGTCGCCCCATTTCGCACTCCTCTGAAAGTTTCAGATGATACGAATCTTTAATTAGGGCGCTGACAATTACGTGCTAATAAAGGGAGCTTGTGGATAGAGGATTAAATTCAAAAACGTTCTGAAGCGTCCGTTATCTCTCCACGATCTACTTTGGCGCACTCTTTAAACCACTTCTTTGACTCTTCGGTGCGTCCAGCCTTTTCTAAAGCATCTGCATATGCATAACGAAGCCGTACAGCCCACTCCTCAGACTCACTCTTTAACTCCTTGCACGTCAAAGTAATCACAGCGGCATCAAACTCACCAAGATCGCAACGCGCACCTGATGCAACAATTCTCATCTCAATCTCTTCAGCTTTTTCTAATCGTGAAACCTCAGGCGAACCAGCTAAAGCCAGTGCTTTTAAGGGTTTTCCAAGTCCTCGTTCGCAATCGGCCATCACAGGCCACATAGAAACATCACCGGAAATACGATGAGCTGCTCGCAATTCTTTTAACGCGATCTCGTAATGGCCTGCGCGATAAGCCGCGTAACCCGCACTTTCACGAACAACAGCTAATCGACCTGCGTGATGAGCTGCCGCAATTCCGTGTTTGTGAGCCAGTTCAGGGTCGGTATCCATATTAAGATTTATGCAAACCAAGTGTCGAGCAACAACTTTTGCGTTCTCTGCCGACAAACTTAACAACTCTGCGCGAACAGATTTTTCTAGCTCTTCGCCAGTAACTTCTTCAGGAATGTCTGGTTCAAAAATTCGTGGACGCAAGCGAGTCATATCTCGATCAACTGGTGCAGGACGTGAACCACGAACATCTTGACGTGGCGCGCCTGCACGAGATGGTGATCCTGCTCGCTTAGTTGATGGCGCAGAAGAACGCGAAGATTTATCTGAATACGGTTTTTTGTCTCTACCGTTCATATAAGCCTCCTGCGAGAAAAGTATTTAGTTAATACGTTAAATATAATTGCATAGAAAATTAAAAAGGGGGCACTAATGAAAGTGCCCCCTTTT
>Ga0247722_10000104_pt1 | contig 49536 bp, 44 predicted proteins | sample MSEWelMarce3H_FC_FD_189094 | JGI IMG/M metagenome (GOLD analysis project Ga0247722, IMG submission 189094) | Subsurface sediment microbial communities from gas well in West Virginia, United States - MSEEL Well Study Marcellus 3H_FC | ecosystem: Environmental > Terrestrial > Deep subsurface >... | reverse complement strand
AACAATTAATAACTTACCAATGTGTTGAACGGCTGATGCGCCCAGTTCAGAGCAGATCTTTTGCATGTATTCTTCACGCAGGGCACGATCATCACCTAAAACTCGAATTTTAATGAGTTCATGTGCATCTAAATTAACAGCAATTTCGCGGATTACCGCGTCTGCTAGGCCATTATTACCGATCATCACGACTGGATCGATATGATGAGCCAAGCTTTTCAGATGGCGACGCTGATCCGATGTGAGTTCCATTGTTTCAAATCCTTGACTAAACAGGCAATTTTACCTCATGGCTCGTAGCAATTCCAGTAATGCGTGGTTGAAGGAACACGTCAACGATCATTATGTCCATCAAGCAAAAAAAGAGGGTTATCGCGCACGTGCGGCTTTCAAACTGCTAGAGATCAATGAAAAAGATAAATTACTTAAACAAGGACTATGGGTTGCCGATCTTGGCGCTGCACCAGGAAGCTGGTCGCAAGTTGCCAGTCAGAATGTAGGTGATTCAGGCCGCGTTTTTGCGCTAGACTTACTGGATATGACGCCGATTCGTGGCGTCGATTTTATTCAGGGCGATTTTCGTGATGATGAAGTATTAGCGCATTACACTGAATTACTCGGCGGTCGTCAGGTAGACCTTGTGATTTGCGATATGGCCCCCAATATAACGGGGAATGCCGTCATGGATCAGGCGCGCAGTATGCTGCTGTGTGAACTAGCCTTAGAATTTGTTCGTGAGCAATTGAAACCTAACGGCTCTTTTCTGGTCAAGGTATTCCAAGGTTATGGTTTTACCGAGTACATGACTGCGATGCGTGAAACATTTACTACTGTAGTTACGCGTAATCCTAAGGCCTCACGTGATCGTAGCAATGAAACTTATTTGCTCGGCAAACAGAAAAAAGCTTGAGTAGTATATAAACGTGTAGAATTTTTTTCTTTCATCCCGAATAGCCGGTCTAGTTTAAGCGTGTGCATTGCACTTGCTCGGTAGGCTGCCAGGGGATAATCAGGAGTAGCGCCGTGAACAATCTCGGCAAGAACATCGCCATTTGGCTCGTTATTGGTCTGGTACTGATGACAGTCTTTAACCAATTTTCTCGCAAGCAAGATGCAAGCGGGCAGGTGGCGTATTCGCAGTTTATGGCTGATGTAGAGGCTGATCGAATTGCCAGCGCAGAAATCGAGGGAAACCCGATTCGCGGCCAGATCATTAAAGGCAAGCGTAACGATGGCAGTGCATTCTCTACTCTGGCTCCGTTTGATTTCCGTATGGTTGATACGCTTATCAAACATAACGTTAAATTTGCGGCCAAAGCTGAGGAAGAACCAAGCTTCTTGATGAATTTATTCATCAACTGGTTCCCTATGCTGCTCTTGATTGGCGTATGGGTGTTCTTTATGCGCCAGATGCAGGGCGGTGGTAAAGGCGGTGCATTTAGCTTTGGTAAATCAAAGGCGCGTCTTTTAGACGAAGCGACCAATGTGATTACCTTTGCTGATGTAGCGGGCTGCGATGAAGCTAAGGCGGATGTATCAGAGATCGTTGATTACCTGCGTGATCCAACTAAATACCAAAGCTTAGGTGGCCGTATGCCCCGTGGTATTTTGCTGGTTGGCCCTCCGGGTACGGGTAAAACATTGTTGGCGAAAGCGATTGCTGGTGAAGCTAAAGTGCCGTTCTTTAGTATCTCTGGTTCTGATTTCGTTGAAATGTTTGTCGGCGTGGGTGCTGCCCGCGTTCGTGATATGTTTGAAAACGCGAAGAAAAACGCACCTTGCATCATCTTTATCGATGAAATTGATGCGGTGGGCCGTCAGCGCGGTGCCGGTATGGGCGGCGGGAATGACGAGCGTGAACAAACACTGAACCAGATGCTGGTTGAGATGGATGGTTTTGAAGGCAATTCTGGCATTATGGTGATTGCAGCAACTAACCGCCCTGACGTGCTTGATCCTGCGCTGCTGCGTCCAGGCCGTTTCGATCGCCAAGTGATGGTCTCATTGCCGGATATTCGTGGCCGTGAGCAGATTCTTGGCGTGCATATGCGTAAAGTGCCGATCTCTAACGATGTTGATGCGCAGGTGATTGCGCGTGGTACCCCAGGTTTCTCTGGTGCTGATTTGGCGAATTTAGTGAATGAAGCGGCGCTGTTTGCTGCTCGCCGTGTGAAACGTCTGGTAGATATGGACGATTTTGAATCGGCTAAAGATAAAATCATGATGGGGTCGGAACGCCGCTCCATGGTGATGAGCGAAGAAGAAAAGCAAAATACTGCGTATCACGAATCAGGCCATGCTGTGGTAGCAAAGCTACTGCCTAAGTCTGATCCGGTGCACAAAGTGACAATTATTCCTCGTGGTCGCGCGCTGGGAGTAACAATGCAGCTGCCTGAAGCCGATCGTTACGCTTATGACCGTGGCTATCTGATGGATCGTATTGCGATTTTATTCGGTGGACGTATTGCTGAAGAATTGTTTATGAATCAGATGACTACTGGCGCATCGAACGACTTTGAGCGTGCTACTTCATTAGCCCGCGATATGGTGACGCGTTACGGTATGACCGATGCTTTAGGCCCTATGGTGTATGGCGAGAACGAAGGCGAAGTATTTTTAGGCCGCTCGGTAACGACGCATAAAAACTTGTCTGAAGCGACCATGATGCAGGTTGACGCTGAAATTCGCCGTATTATCGACGAGCAATATGGCTTAGCTCGCCGTTTGCTGGAAGATAATCGTGATAAGGTTGAAGCCATGACTGCCGCACTGCTGGAATGGGAAACCATTGACGCAGAGCAAATCGAAGACATCATGCAAGGCCGCACTCCTAAACCACCAAAGGCGTTGCCAGTGAAAACGCCTGCGAGCGGTGGTGGTGATCGTCCAAGTGGTGAAGCACCAGCTACTCCAGTTATTACGACACCAGCAACCGAAGCTTAAAGCTGAGTTGTGAATAAAATGGCGGCCTGATGGGCCGCCTTTTTTTGTGTTGCTTAAAGGTATCAAGAGATAAAAAGTGCCAAAACAGTGTTTTAGATGAGGGCAAAGATGAATATATTGCAATGTGGGCGTTTTAGTCTGCAGTTGAATCGCTCACTAGTGATGGGAATTGTGAATGTCACTCCCGATTCGTTTTCTGACGGTGGGCATTTTCAGCAGGTGGGTGCTGCGCTCGCTCATGCCGAAAAGCTACTTGCCGATGGCGCGGATATTTTGGATATTGGTGGCGAATCAACCCGCCCAGGCGCAGCAATTGTGCCTGAAGCAGAAGAAATTCGCCGCGTGATTCCTGTTATTACTGCACTGCAAGCTCTGAATGTGCCGCTTTCTGTAGATACCCGTAAAGCTGCTGTAATGCGTGCTGCCTTAGACTCGGGAGTAGATATAGTTAATGATATTTCTGCCCTAGAAGAAGAGGGGGCACTAGCGCTGCTGGCTAAAAGCAATGCTGCAGTTTGCTTAATGCATAAGCAGGGTGAGCCACAAAATATGCAATTTACGCCAAGCTATACCGATGTTCTGGCAGAAGTAATAGATTATTTGCGGCAAAGACGAGATGCGGCATTGGCGGCGGGCATTGCCCACCAGCGTTTATTGCTGGATCCTGGTTTTGGATTTGGTAAAAGTTTAGAACATAATGTAGCGCTATTTCGTGGTTTACCTCAGCTCTTGCAAAGCTTAGCCACCCCTTTATTGGTTGGGGTATCGCGTAAGAGCATGTTGGGGCAGATTACCGGTCAAGCTGTGCAGGAACGTATGCCTGCTAGCATTGCTGCTGCGCTTATGGCTGCACAGGCAGGTAGCGCGGTGATTCGGGTACACGATGTGCGGGAAACAGTGGATGCGTTAAAAGTATGGCGTGCCTTAAAATAAACGTCAGTTTTTTATAATAATTTGTTATCCAGCAATGCACCTGATTAAAAGTTGGGGTAAAAGTAGCTGGAAGCAAGTTTGGCCAAGCTTATTATCGGAGTGAATGATGGGGCGCAAGTATTTTGGAACAGACGGTGTACGTGGTTTAGTGGGTGAATATCCGATTACACCTGAGTTTGCTATGAAGCTGGGCTATGCCGCTGGTAAAGTACTTGCGGCAGAAAGTAAGCGTGGCAATGGTGATCATGCCGCTGTGCTGATCGGTAAAGACACGCGTGTGTCAGGTTATATGCTAGAAGCTGCGTTGCAAGCGGGTTTAAATGCTGCTGGGGTGGATGTATACCTAACAGGTCCTCTCCCTACCCCAGGTATCGCTTATTTAACCCGTGCTCTGCGTCTATCCGCTGGCGTGGTGATCTCTGCATCGCATAATCCTTATCACGATAATGGGATTAAATTTTTTGGTGCAGGTGGGAAAAAACTGGCTGATGACGTTGAATTGGCGATTGAAGCGGCAATCGATCAAGTACAGCCCTGCGTTTCGCCTAAGCGTATTGGTAAATCTTGGCGAGTGGATGATGCGGCTGGCCGTTATATTGAATTTTGTAAATCAACGTTCCCAAATGAGCTTGATCTACGCGGTTTAAAGCTGGTGGTGGATTGTGCGCACGGTGCTACCTATGATATTGCCCCGCATGTGTTTCATGAGTTAGGTGCAGAAGTCGTCAAGATCGGCGTAACGCCCAATGGCTACAATATTAACGAAGATGTTGGCGCTACTCACCCAGAAACAGCGCGTAAAGCCGTACTGGCTGAAGGCGCTGATTTTGGAATCTCCTTAGATGGTGATGGTGATCGTCTTATTATGATCGACCGTGATGGCACGATTGTGGATGGTGATCAATTGCTCTACGCATTGGCGTGTTATCGCCAAGATAAAGGCACATTAGGTGAAGGTGTGGTTGGCACCTTAATGACGAATCTAGGTGTAGAAAACGGCCTGAAAGCACGTGGTATTGGTTTTGAGCGTGCAAAAGTAGGAGACCGCTATGTGCTTGAAAGATTATTGGCAAATAACTGGTTGGTAGGTGGGGAAGGCTCTGGGCATTTACTTTGCTTAGATAAACACTCCACAGGGGACGGCATTGTGTCTGCACTACAAGTACTGCAGGCGCTTAAAGAAAGCGGCAAGACCTTGGCACAGTATTGCCATGATCTAGTACTGTCAACACAGGTGCTAAAAAATGTCCATATCGCTAAGGGCTTTGATTGCCATGCTTCAGAGCTGATTAAAGCGGCTGTAAGCAAGGCTGAGATGGTGATGGGCTCGGCTGGCCGTGTGTTATTACGCCCATCAGGCACAGAGCCTGTGGTGCGTGTAATGGTAGAGCACACTGATGCCACTATTGCACGAGAATGGGCAGAGCAGATTGCTAAAGTAGTTAGTAGCGAGGCAAATGCCGAATAAGCAGGGCGGGGCATTGCCCCGCTTTTTAACGGCATATTTGAAATCTGGTAGGCTTCTTAAATGGGAAGTGTTGTAATAAATTCTTTTAACGATTTGTCATGCTAATTAAACAATTCTGTAACTTAAAACTTTTAGAATCGTACTAGGTTATCTGTTGTCACAACAATCTGAGAGAATGATCTTATGAAACTAGTCCGCCTGATTTTTGTATCCAGTACATTAGTATTTGCTATGGGCACAGTGAGTGCTGCAGATGCTCCTGCTATTGCCGTATTAACGGGTGATGCACTTGCTGCTGCTGTCAAAGGTAATTTAGATAACGATTTAGTTTTACAAAAATTTAACTTAAAAGTTAAAGGTAAAGATGCAGATGTCACCATTGAAGGTAGTGTTGATGAAGGCGAGCAAATGGCCCTTGCAGGTAATGTGGCTGAAAATGTAAAAGGCGTGCGCTACGTATTCAACAATATTGTTCCAAAAAACTAATTGTTTAAATAAAAAAAGGACGCTTAGGCTGCCTTTTTTTATGCCTAATAATAGTTAGAGTAGCAGTGTTTTAGATAAAAAAATGGCAAGCCTAAGGCTTGCCATTTGCTTTAGGAGAGTAATAATTTAACCAAATTTACCGGTAATATAATCTTCAGTCGCTTTTACTTTAGGTGTAGTAAAAATACTATCTGTTTCGCCTACTTCAATCAGCTCGCCTAAATACATATAAGCGGTGATATCAGAAACACGAGCGGCTTGTTGCATATTATGCGTCACGATTGCAATCGTATAATCTTGCTTTAATTCATGCACTAATTCTTCTACGTGCGCTGTAGAAATTGGATCAAGCGCCGAAGTTGGCTCATCGAGTAGTAATACTTCGGGTTTAACAGCAACTGCGCGTGCAATACAGAGGCGTTGCTGTTGACCGCCAGATAAGCTTAAACCAGATTGCTTCAGCTTATCTTTGGCTTCGTTCCACAGCGCTGCTTTTTGTAAGGCCCATTCAACGCGATCATCCATTTCGGATTTAGGCAGGTTTTCATAGAGCTTTACACCAAAAGCTATATTGTCATAAATAGACATCGGAAATGGCGTTGGTTTTTGAAATACCATGCCTACTTTTGCACGTAGCATATTCAAATCTACATCATTATCTAAAACATTTTTACCGTTTAATATGATTTCACCTTCTGCACGTAGCTTTGGGTAAAGGTCATACATCCGGTTAAATGTACGCAGCAGGGTAGATTTACCACAACCAGATGGGCCAATAAAGGCGGTTACTTTACCTTCCTGAATATCTAAATTTACATTCTTTAGCGCATGAAAATTACCGTAAAAGAAGTTCAGGTTTTTAATAGCGAGCTTTGCTGGGTTTGCTTGATTCTTCATGATTAAACTTATCCGTATTGGTTTGTTAGTTTTGTTTCGGTTCACGCAGCATCACGCGCGCAACAATATTTAAACCGAGCACAAATAGGCCAATTAATAAAGCACCCGTCCAAGCTAATTGATGCCATTCTTCATAAGGGCTCATGGCGAATTGGAAAATGACAACAGGCAAATTAGACATCGGTTGATTCATATTTGAATAGAATTGGTTATTAAGCGCAGTAAATAATAGCGGCGCTGTTTCACCCAAGATACGGGCAATGGCGAGCAAAATACCTGTTGCAACGCCGGCCTTGGCTGCACGTAATGTAACCAAAAGCACCATTTTCCATTGTGGCGCGCCTAGGGCATAGGCGGCTTCACGCATTGCGGTGGGGACTAGGCGTAGCATATTTTCTGTGGTTCTTAATACCACTGGAATTACCAAAATTGCTAAAGCAAATGAGCCGGCCCAGCCAGAAAAATGCTGTACTCGTGCTACATACATTTCAAAAATAAATAAGCCAATAACAATCGATGGTGCAGAAAGTAAAATATCATTAATAAAGCGAGTAGTAGGGGCTAGCCAGCCTTTATTACCAAACTCAGCAAGGTAAGTTCCTGCCAAAATACCAATTGGCGTGCCAATCGCAACCCCCACAATTGACATTTGTAAGCTGCCTAGAATGGCATTAGATAAACCACCTGCACTGCCTGGAGCTGGCGTTGTTTGGGTAAAGGTCGCTAATGTTAAACCCGGTAGGCCATTTTTAAATAGGGTAAACATAATCCAAAATAACCAAAACAAACCAAATGCCATGGCAATAATGGAAAGTGTTAGGCTTAGATAATTGATTGCGCGACGGCGCTTATAAATATTCATGGGCTTACTCATGAGTTAGCGCCCTCATTGTGTTGTAAGCGCAATAATAATAATTTGGAAAGAACAAGAACGATAAAGGTAATAAAAAACAACAGTAAACCTAATTCAATCAGCGATGAAACATATAGCTCGCCATTGGCCTCGGTAAATTCATTAGCCAGCGTGGCAGATATCGTGGTGGCGGGGTCAAAAAGTGAACTCATTTTTGCTTGGGAATTACCAATCACAAATGTAATGGCCATGGTTTCACCAAGAGCACGGCCTAAGCCCAGCATCACACCGCCGATAATGCCATTTTTAGTAAATGGCACAACGACATTCCAAACGACTTCCCAAGTCGTCGCGCCTAGGCCATAAGCTGATTCTTTCAGCATTGGCGGAACAACTTCAAATACATCGCGCATAACCGAGGTAACGTATGGGATAACCATAATAGAAAGAATTAAGCTGGCTGTGAACATCCCGATGCCCATCGGAGCACCTACAAATAGCTCACCAATCAATGGCCAATTTTCCGTTGTTTCGGTAAGCCATGGCTGTGCATAGTCAGCAAACAGCGGCGCAAAAACAAATAAGCCCCACATGCCGTAAATAATAGAAGGCACACCGGCAAGTAACTCAATCGCAATCCCAAGAGGGCGGCGTAGCCAAGTGGGAGATAATTCAGTTAGAAAAATGGCAATACCAAAACTAACCGGCACAGCAATAATCAATGCAATAAATGAGGAGATTAAAGTACCACGAATTGATGGCCATGCACCGAATTCTTCTGTAACAGGGTTCCAGCTTTCTGAAGTAATAAAGCTAAAGCCAAAGTGTTTAATGCTTGGCATTGCACCATAGAGCAATGAAAGGATAATACCGCTTAGTAAAGCAAGTACAAAAAAAGCAAAAAAACGTGTACTTCCGACGAACAGCATATCTTGCAATCGCTGCTGTTTCATTCGTTGTGTTTGATTCGGCATTAAAATCTCCATTCCACCGATGCTTCATAACAACACAACAGGAGCTTTATGGCTCCTGTTGTGTGTTTAGACGTATAGCGGTACTGCCGCTACCGTAATGACAAATTACTTCCAGATTGGATTTGCACCATCTGTTAATTGTGCTTTCCAGTTGGCTTTAATCATATTCACTACGTTATCTGGCATAGGGATGTAGTCTAAATCAAGCGCAACTTTATCTGCATCATTGCCGTAAGCCCAATCAAAAAATTTCAATACGTCTACTGCTTGTGCTGGTTTGTCTTGCTTTTTGTGCATCAAAATGAATGTTGGATTAGCAATAGGCCATGATGTTTTGCCCGCTGAGTTTGTCGTCAGCAAATACATGCCTGGTGCATTTTTCCAATCTGCGCCAGCAGCAGCAGCAACAAAGGCTTCTTCAGAAGGCTGGACAAAAACACCATCACGGTTTTGCAGTGCAGCGTGTGCTAATTTGTTTTGTTTTGCGTAAGCAAACTCAACGTAGCCAATCGCACCTTTAATGCGTTGTACATAGTTGGAAACGCCCTCGTTACCTTTGCCACCTACACCAACTGGCCATTGCAAGGAAGTATTTGCGCCAACTTTTTCTTTCCATTCTGCTGATACTTTTGACAGGTAGTCAGCAAATACGAATGTAGTGCCTGAGCCGTCTGAGCGGCGAACAACAGTAATGTTTTGGCTAGGCAAGTTAACGCCTGCGTTAATTGCAACGATGGCTGGGTCATTCCACTTTTTAATCTTGCCAAGGAAAATGTCAGCCAGAACTTGTGGATTCATTTTTAGCTGGCCAGGCTTAATACCTGGAATATTTACCACCGGCACTACGCCACCGATCACTGTAGGGAATTGCAACAGGCCTTGTTTGCTTAATTCTTCTGGCTTAAGTGGCATGTCAGACGCGCCAAAATCAACTGTTTTAGCTTGGATTTGCTTAATACCGCCACCAGAACCAATTGATTGATAGTTCAGACCAATACCGGTCTTTGCTTTGTACATTTCAGCCCACTTTGCGTAGAGCGGGTACGGGAAGGTCGCACCTGCACCAGTAATGTCTGCCGCGATAGCATGTGTGAACAGGCCGGCAGTAAGGCCGATGGTAACAATCAGTTTGCGAACAAATGCCATTACAGATAACTCCGAGGGCTAAAGCGTTTGGATTGAAATGATATTTCGCTATGCTAGCTGCTGATTGTTGCTGAAATATTACAAGTCACTCAGTTTGGGTGAGCTTCTGTTGAAAATCAATATAATTGACGCGTGTTCTTTATGTCAGCAAGCACGCCTCGGTTTGACTGGGGGTAGGGGTGGGAATACAATCTGCAGCTTTTGAAGTGGGTGCTTCACGTCGTATGACAAGACAGCTAGTAATTGGTAACTGGAAGATGCATGGCAGCATCGGTAAGATTCGTTCGGTATTGCCCGAGTTGGCTCGCGCTAAGCTAGGCTCCAACGTGGCGGTATGCATCCCTTATCCTTATGTCATGCTTGCTAAAAGTTTACTGAAAGATAGCCAGGTTCAGGTTGGAGCTCAGGATGTCAGCGAGTATCATGTTGGGGCTTACACAGGCGCAGTTTCTGCATCTATGTTGGCAGACATTGGTTGCGAGCTGGTTATTGTGGGGCACTCAGAACGTCGCCGTTATTTTGGCGAGAGCAGTGAAAATGCTGCACGTAAGCTGCGTGCATGTTTAGATGCAGGCCTTTTCCCCGTGTATTGTGTTGGAGAAGATGCAGATGAGCGCGCAAGTGGCCAGCATAAAGAAATTATCGCTGCAGAATTAGCTGTTTTACGTGGTTTGCCGATTGGGCTTTATGCCGTTGCTTACGAGCCATCATGGGCAGTAGGTACGGGCGTGATCGCTACATCAGCGCAAATTGCAGAAATGCACGCGTTTATCAAAGAAACTTTAGAGCCTCGCACTCGTGTCTTGTACGGCGGCAGTGTAAAAGGCAGTAATGCTGAAGAGGTTTTGGCTGTAGACGGGGTAGATGGTGTACTTGTTGGCGGAGCAGCCCTTTCGGCTTCCGAGTTTTTAGAAATCTGCATGGCTGCGCGCTAGTCAGGGGATACAAAACCCGCTAGAATGCGCGCCGCATAGAATTGAGAAATAAATGGAACTTATTAAATCACTCGTGCTCATTTTGAACGTGGTTTCAGCGATTGCCACTATCGTTTTGGTGCTGATGCAGCATGGTAAAGGCGCGGATATGGGCGCTGCATTTGGCAGCGGTTCTGCGGGTAGTCTGTTTGGATCGTCTGGTTCAGCTAATTTTTTAAGCCGGACTACGGCGGTGACTGCTACGCTGTTCTTTGCAAGCTGCCTTGCTCTGGTTCTTCTTGTAAGCCCAGCGAAGAAGGCTGATCTAGGCGTAATGGGTGCGCAAAAACCTGCGGTAGAGCAGCCTGTGCAGCCGAGTAAAATTCCTGAATAAGTTTTAGTTTTAGGAAGATTAATTTGTGTTTAATGCCGACATGGTGAAATTGGTAGACACGCTATCTTGAGGGGGTAGTGACTTCGGTTGTGAGAGTTCGAGTCTCTCTGTCGGCACCAGATTCAAAACGCCCGCGCAATGTTGGCGAATACAACATATAAAAATATCCTTAACCTTCAAATCTGGGGAGTGCCATGCTCGCTAACTATTTCCCCATCCTGATGTTTCTGGCTGTAGGACTCTTGGTGGGCGTCGTCCCTCTTGTTCTTGGCTGGGGGGTGGGCAAGATTCTCGGGACCAATCGGCCTGATCCTGAAAAACGCTCGCCTTACGAGTGTGGCTTCGAAGCTTTCGAAGACGCGCGCATGCAGTTTGATGTGCGCTACTACCTCGTTGCAATCCTGTTTATTTTGTTCGATCTCGAAGTGGCCTTCCTTGTGCCATGGGCTGTTGTGCTTAAAGAGCTCGGCATGTTCGGCTTCCTTACGATGATGATTTTCCTGACCGTGCTGGTTGTGGGTTTTGTCTTTGAGTGGAAGAAAGGCGCACTGGAATGGGAGTAATGAAATGAATGCTCAAACAAGTTTGCCAACGGCAGACAAGGGATTCGTCACTACATCACTTGATACTGTCATCAACTGGACCCGTACCGGTTCCCTATGGCCTATGACCTTTGGCTTGGCCTGTTGTGCGGTAGAAATGATGCATGCCGGCGCTGCCCGCTATGACTTGGATCGTTTTGGTATTGTTTTTCGCCCAAGTCCGCGTCAGTCTGATCTGATGATTGTTGCAGGTACTCTGTGCAATAAAATGGCACCAGCCTTGCGCAAAGTTTACGATCAGATGCCTGAGCCACGCTGGGTGATCTCGATGGGATCCTGTGCCAACGGCGGTGGTTACTATCATTATTCATATTCTGTAGTTCGTGGTTGTGATCGGATTGTGCCCGTTGATATCTACGTGCCGGGCTGTCCTCCGACAGCTGAAGCTTTGCTTTACGGTATTATTCAGCTACAGAATAAGATTAAGCGTACAAACACTATTGCACGATCAGGTGTTGTAGCAGGTGAGCGAGGGTAATCAGTGGATCGTAAACTTTCCATCCTAATGGACAGCCTGAAGTCTGTTCTAGGTGAGGTGGGGGGGGCTAACCTCTCCAAAATGGTTTGTGCTTTAGACGAAGTTACTATTGAAGTGCCGGTTGTTGCATGGCCCGCTGTGGCTCTTATGCTGCGTGATGATGCCGCATTGCACTTTGAATCCTGTCTGGACGTTTGCGGTGTGGACTACAGCACTTACAAAGACGCGGCATGGGAAGGTCATCGTTTTGCAGCGGTTTATCATTTCTTGTCGTATAAACACAATGTTCGCTTACGTGTACGTGTGTTCTGTACTGATGATGATTTCCCTGTTGTGCCATCGGTTGTGACTGTTTGGCCTGGCCTGAATTGGTTTGAGCGCGAAGCGTTTGATTTATTTGGGATTATGTTCCAAGGCCACCCAGATTTACGCCGTATTCTGACCGATTACGGTTTTGTTGGTCATCCTTTCCGTAAGGATTTCCCGCTGTCAGGTTACGTAGAAATGCGTTATGACCCAGAACAAGGCCGCGTGATCTATCAGCCTGTCACTATCGATCCGCGTGAAACAACTCCGCGTATCATCCGCGAGGAGAACTACGGTGGCTGCTGAAATCCGCAACTACACGCTTAACTTCGGACCACAACACCCCGCCGCGCACGGCGTGCTTCGCCTTGTGCTAGAGCTTGATGGTGAAGTGGTTGAACGGGCTGACCCGCATATCGGGCTTTTGCACCGTGGTACTGAAAAACTAGCTGAATCCAAAACTTATATCCAATCACTGCCTTATATGGACCGCCTCGACTATGTGTCGATGATGTGCAATGAGCATGCTTACTGCATGGCGATTGAAAAAATGACTGGCATTGAAGTGCCACTGCGTGCTCAGTATATCCGTGTGATGTTTGATGAAATCACGCGGATACTGAACCACCTGATGTGGATTGGTGCACACGGTATTGACTGTGGCGCGATGACGATCTTCTTGTATGCATTCCGTGAACGCGAAGACCTGATGGACTGTTATGAAGCCGTGTCAGGTGCACGTATGCACGCGGCCTATTATCGTCCGGGTGGCGTTTACCGTGATTTACCAGATCAAATGCCACAGTACCAAGCTTCTAAGGTGCGTAACGCCGCTGCGATCAAAAAATTAAATGGCAATCGGAACGGTTCTTTACTCGATTTTATCGAAGACTTCACCAATCGCTTCCCAACCTATGTTGACGAATACGAAACATTGTTGACAGATAATCGAATCTGGAAACAGCGTACCGTGGGTATTGGCATTATCACACCTGAACGCGCTTTGGCGCTGGGTCTAACTGGCCCAATGCTGCGGGGCTCGGGTATTGAGTGGGATTTGCGTAAGAAACAGCCCTACGAAGTTTACGGCTCGCTTGATTTTGATATTCCAGTGGGTACTAATGGCGATTGTTATGATCGCTATCTGGTTCGCGTGGAAGAAATGCGCCAGTCTAACCGCATTATCAAGCAGTGTGTGGCATGGTTGAAAGCCAATCCTGGCCCTGTGATTGTGGATAATCATAAGGTGGCATCGCCTTCACGTGGCGGCATGAAAGCCAATATGGAAGAGCTGATTCACCACTTCAAACTATTTACCGAAGGCATGCATGTTCCAGAGGGTGAAGCTTACGCCGCTGTTGAGCATCCTAAGGGTGAGTTTGGTATCTATATGGTGTCCGATGGGGCTAATAAGCCTTACCGCATGAAAATTCGTGCACCGGGTTTTGCCCATTTAGCCTCCCTAGATGAAATGGCGCGTGGCCATATGTTGTCCGACGTGGTGGCGATCATTGGAACTCAAGACGTTGTATTCGGGGAGATTGACCGCTGATGTTAACTACTCAATCCCTAGCGTTGATTGATCGTGAAGTAGCCAAGTACCCAGCAGAACAAAAGCGCTCTGCAGTCATGGGTGCTCTGCGTATTGCGCAAACTGAACATCGCTACTTAAGTAATGAAATGATCGAATTCATCGCTAACTATCTGGGCATTGCCCCGATGATGGCGCTTGAAGTGGCTACTTTCTACAATATGTATGATTTAAAGCCCGTCGGTAAACATAAGATCACGGTATGTACCAATCTGCCCTGTGCTTTGTCCGGCGGTTATACAGCTGCTCATTACATTAAGCAAAAATTGGGCATTGGTTTTAATGAAACCACGCCTGATGGCAAATTTACGCTGAAAGAAGGGGAGTGCATGGGAGCCTGTGGTTATGCGCCAGTCATGCTGGTGAATAATCATTCCATGTGCAGCCATATGACGCCTGAGGCGATCGATAAAAAACTGGCGGAGCTCGAATAATGACCGTCTACGTATCCGGCGTTGTATTTGAAGGCGTCAACTTTGAAGATCCAAACTGCTGGAAGCTTGACGAGTACGTTAAGCGCGGCGGTTATGCTGCACTGAAAAAAATCCTGAGTGCAAACATCACCCAAGATGAAATCATTGCGCAAATGAAAACATCTGGCCTGCGTGGCCGTGGTGGTGCAGGTTTTCCGACTGGCTTGAAATGGTCGTTTATGCCGCGTAGTTTCCCAGGGCAAAAATACCTCGTATGTAATACCGACGAGGGTGAGCCGGGCACCTTTAAGGATTTAGACATTATTGTGTCTAATCCACATGCGCTGATCGAAGGCATGATTATTGGTGCTTACGCGATGGGCATTACCGTGGGTTACAACTATATCCACGGTGAAGTGTTTGAAGCTTACGAGCGCTTTGAAGAAGCACTCGAAGAAGCACGCAAGGCAGGCTTTTTAGGCGATAAAATTCTGGGTTCAGAATTTAGCTTCGAGCTGCATGCGCATCATGGCTACGGCGCTTATATTTGCGGTGAAGAAACGGCACTGCTGGAATCCTTAGAAGGCAAAAAAGGTCAGCCGCGCTTTAAGCCGCCTTTCCCGGCCAGCTACGGCCTCTACGGCAAGCCAACCACAATTAATAATACCGAGACGTTTGCCTCCGTACCTTACATTATCCGCGAAGGCGGGCAGAAATTTCTTGAGCTAGGTAAACCTAATAACGGTGGCACTAAGTTATTTTCGGTTTCTGGCCATGTAAATCGCCCTGGAAACTACGAAGTGCCGCTGGGCATGCCGTTTTCGGAGCTGCTTGAGCTTTGCGGTGGTATGAAAGATGGCAAAAAACTCAAGGCGGTGATTCCTGGTGGATCATCTTCGCCGGTATTGCCTGCTGACATCATGATGCAATGCACGATGGACTACGATTCGATCGCTAAGGCGGGATCGATGCTGGGGTCGGGCGCGGTAATCGTGATGGATGAAACCGTCAATATGGTGCAGGCGCTGGAGCGTTTGTCATATTTCTACTTCGAAGAATCGTGTGGCCAATGTACACCGTGTCGTGAAGGCACCGGTTGGTTGTATCGCATTGTTCATCGTATCGCACAGGGCCATGGCGTTCCGGAAGACTTGGAGCTATTGGACAGTGTCGGTAATAACATCGCAGGGCGAACCATTTGTGCCCTCGGCGACGCAGCTGTTTTCCCGGTGCGCGGAATGCTTAAACACTTCCGTAGCGAATTTGAATACCTTATTAAACACAAGACTGCTCTGCAGGCTTGGGTTTAATTTGAGCCACTGAGTCGAAGCATGCTGGAAATTGAAATCGACGGTAAGAAACTGACAGTGCCAGGTGGTAGCACGGTGATGGACGCAGCCAATTCTGTTGGCGTGCACATCCCGCATTTTTGCTATCACAAAAAGCTGTCTATTGCCGCAAACTGCCGTATGTGCCTTGTTCAGGTTGAGAAAGCGCCTAAGCCTTTGCCAGCCTGTGCAACCCCCGTCACGGACGGGATGAAAGTCTGGACCCACTCTGATCAGGCCGTGAAGGCGCAGCAGGGGGTGATGGAATTCTTACTGATTAATCACCCGCTCGATTGCCCGATTTGCGATCAGGGCGGCGAATGCCAGCTGCAAGATCTTGCGGTTGGCTACGGTCAGTCTGGCTCGCGTTACACAGAAGAAAAGCGTGTTGTGGTTAATAAAGACCTAGGCCCGTTGATTTCTACTGATATGACGCGTTGCATCCATTGCAGCCGCTGCGTTCGTTTTACCGAAGAAATTGCTGGCTTCCAAGAGCTGGGTATGGCCGGTCGCGGTGAATTTACCGAAGTCATGTCCTTTGTTGGCAAGGCGGTTAAGTCAGAAATTTCCGGTAATGTGATTGATCTTTGCCCAGTTGGTGCGTTGACTAGCAAGCCGTTCCGCTACTCCGCCCGCACATGGGAATTATCGCGTCGTAAATCGGTAAGCCCGCACGATGGTTTGGGTTCAAATCTAGTTGTGCAGGTAAAAAACAACAAAGTAATGCGTGTATTGCCGCTGGAAAACGAAGCCATTAATGAATGCTGGCTGAGTGATCGTGATCGTTTCTCTTATGAAGCGCTAAATAGTAGCGAGCGTCTGCAAAAGCCAATGATTAAGCAGGGTGGCGTTTGGCAAGTTACAGATTGGCAAACCGCGCTTGAATACGTGGCAAATGGCCTGAAGCAAGTGGTATCAGACCACGGTGCTGCATCTGTGGCTGCAGTGGCAACGCCTAATAGCACAGTTGAAGAGCTATTTACTCTGCGTAAATTGATGGCAGGTTTAGGCGTAGAAAACGTTGAGACTCGCTTACGCAACGCAGACTTCAGCCTGAATACGACCGGTGCAACTTGGCTAGGTCAGTCTATTGCCGATTTGGCTGCGTCTGAAGCGGTGCTGGTGATTGGTTCGTCATTACGCCAAGAGCAGCCTTTGCTGGCCCAGCGCCTACGTCAATCGGTTAAGAAAGGCTTGAAGCTTTCTTTAGTGAATGTGCATAGCGATGATTTGTTGACTAAAGTCGCGGCGCAATCTGTTGTTCGCCCTGATGAGCTGGTTGAAGGCGTGTTGGCTGTGATTAAGGCTATTGTTGAAGCTGACACCAGCAAGACGGCCCCTGTACATATCGATTTAGCTGGCGTTGAAGTCACTGATACAGCTCGAAGGATTGCTGCAACGCTCGCCGGTAAATCGGCCGTATTGCTAGGCAATATCGCAACGCACAATCCACGCTCTGCTGAGTTATACGCTGCAGCTGCTGCATTGGCTGAGCTAACTGGCGCAACGCTAGGTGTGATGAGCGAAGCGGCTAATACCGTGGGCGCTCAGCTGATTGGTGCAACGGTTGGCGGTAATGTCTTCGCTACACCGAAAAAAGCTTATGTGCTTTTAAATGCTGAAACCGAGTTTGATACACACAACGGCCAAGAAGCGCTGGCGGCAGTGAAGTCCGCTGAAATGGTTGTGGTGATGTCAGCATTCAATAGCTGCGCACTGGATTTTGCTGATGTGATTCTGCCGATCTCACCGTTCTCCGAAACATCGGGTACGTTTGTGAATATGGAAGGCAAGCCACAAAGCTTTAACGGTGTGGTGCGTCCACTTGGTGAGACTCGCCCAGCTTGGAAAGTATTCCGCGTTTTAGGCAATGTGCTTGGCTTTAATGGTTTTGATTACGAATCGTCCGAACAGATTCGCGATGAAGCCCTCGCTGGCGATACAGCTGCGCGCTTAAATAACGCACTAGTTGCTGCTGTTGCCGTTAAGGCGCGTGCTGCAAGTGGCTTGGTTCGCTTAGGCGAAGTGCCTATGTATCAGGCAGATAGTTTGGTTCGCCGTGCGCAAAGCCTACAGGCAAGCACCGCTGCACCTGCGCTGAAAGCCAACGCGGCAACACTCGCTGCATTGGGCTTGGCTGTGAATGATCTAGCCAAAGTAGAGCAGGGCGGTGCGACAGTTTCCTTGTTTGCGGAGCTGGATAATGGCCTCGCCGACAATGTGATTCGTGTGCTAGCTAGCCATTCCGCGACGCGAGAGCTCGCTGGCATGTATAGCAGCCTGTCGGTTTCTAAAGCTTAAAGGGCGCCCAATATGGAAATGTTACAAGGGTTGTTCGGCGCAGAGATCGCGTTTGTCCTCTGGACCTTACTGAAGATCGTTTGCATTGTTGCGCCTTTAATGGGCGCGGTGGCTTACTTGACTCTGGCCGAACGTAAAGTCATTGGTTATATGCAGATTCGTATCGGCCCAAATCGGGTTGGTCCGTTTGGGCTGCTGCAGCCGATTGCTGACGGTGTAAAGCTGCTGCTGAAAGAAATTATTTCTCCATCAGCGGCGAGTACCGGTCTGTTTTTTCTAGCGCCAATTATGGTTCTGGTACCGGCGCTGGCGGCTTGGGCCGTGGTGCCGTTCTATCCAGGCTATGTGTTAGCGGATGTAAACGTTGGCTTGCTTTACGTGATGGCTATCACTTCGATGGGCGTTTATGGCGTGATTCTGGCTGGCTGGGCATCTAACTCTAAGTATGCCTTTTTGGGTGCGATGCGCGCTGCGGCTCAGGTGATCTCTTACGAGCTAGCTATGGGTTTTGCGCTGGTTGGCGTGATGATGGTTTCAGGCAGTTTGAATATGACTGAGATCGTAAATCAGCAGGGCCAAGGCATGGCAGGTGGTTCTATCCTGTCGTGGAACTTAATTCCGTTGCTGCCTTTGTTCGTGATTTACTTTATTTCTGGCGTGGCTGAAACCAACCGTGCACCGTTTGATGTAACCGAAGGCGAATCAGAAATTGTTGCGGGTCATATGGTCGAATACTCGGGCATGAGCTTTGCGCTGTTTTTCTTGGCCGAATACGCCAATATGATTTTGATTTCAGCCATGACATCGATCATGTTCCTTGGTGGTTGGCTTAGCCCGTTCCCAGCAAGCTGGAGCGTTCTGGGTGCTCCGTCAGTATTGTGGTGGGTACTAAAAGTAGCCTTTATGCTGTTCTGCTTCTTGTGGTTCCGCGCTACTTTCCCTCGCTATCGTTACGATCAGCTGATGCGTTTGGGTTGGAAGATTTTTATTCCAGTGACCTTGATTTGGATTGTGGTAGTGGGCGCTTGGATGCAGACGCCGCTGTCTCTCTGGAAATAAACAGGACCGACAATGGAAAAGATTACTTATTTCTTTAAAACGTTCTTGCTCGTGGAACTGGTAAAAGGTCTGATGCTGACCGGTCGCCATATGTTCCAGACCAAGATCACAGTGCAGTTTCCGGAAGAAAAAACACCGTATAGCCCGCGTTTTCGTGGCCTGCATGCGCAACGTCGCTACGCCAATGGTGAAGAGCGTTGCATCGCCTGTAAGCTTTGCGAAGCAGTTTGCCCAGCTCAAGCGATTGTGATTGAGTCTGATAAGCGTGAGGACGGCACACGCCGCACCACACGCTATGACATCGACCTGACCAAGTGCATTTTCTGTGGTTTTTGTGAAGAAGCTTGCCCGGTGGATGCCATCGTGGAAACGCATATTCTTGAATATCACGGCGAAAAACGGGGCGATCTCTACTACACCAAGCCGATGTTGCTGGCTGTCGGTGATAAGTACGAGAGCGAAATTGCAGAACGCAAAGCGCAAGACGCTAAGTACCGTTAAGGGGTGGACATGACACAAGCTCTATTTAGTTTCTTTGCCTTGGTGCTGCTCTTGTCTGCACTTGGGGTGGTGAGTACCAAAAACCCAGTGCAAGCCGCGTTGCTGCTGATTTTGTCCTTTTTTACCGCAGCCATGCTGTGGATGCTGATGAAGGCTGAATTTCTCGCTGTCTCGCTGGTACTGATTTATGTGGGCGCCGTCATGGTGCTGTTCTTGTTTGTGGTGATGATGCTCGATATCAACTTTGAGGAATTGCGTAAAGGCTTCTGGAAGTTCGCCCCGATTGCAGGTTTGGTCGCCGGAACAATGCTGCTGGAAATGGTCCTAGTGATTACTCATGGCGCAAGCCAGCTGAATGGCGCTGCCATCGTTGATCATCCAGCGGGTTATAGCAATGTACATGAGCTGGGCCGTTTGATTTACACCCAGTACTTCCTGCCTTTCCAATTGGCTTCGTTTATTTTGCTGGTGGGTATGATTGCCGCCATTGCGCTGACTCTACGCAAGCGTAAAAGCAGCAAATATATCGATCCAGCTGATCAGGTTCGCGTAAAAGCAAGCGATCGCTTGCGCATCGTTAAGATGGCCACAACAGTAAAAGAGCTGGCAGATGCTCCTGCCAACGACGATAAACCAGCAGCCTAAGGGGAAGATATTTCATGCTTGAGTTGACGCATTATCTTGTACTGGCGGCTTGTTTATTTGCCATCAGTATTTTCGGTATCTTTATGAACCGCAAAAACCTCATCGTGCTGTTAATGGCGATTGAGTTGATGTTGCTTGCGGTGAATATGAATTTCATTGCTTTCTCGCAGTTTTTAGACGATCCAGCAGGACAGGTTTTCGTATTCTTTATCTTGACGGTGGCCGCGGCTGAAGCTGCAATCGGGCTGGCGATCCTGATCGTGTTATTCCGCAATCTACGATCGATCAACGTCGAAGATCTCGACAGCCTGAAGGGTTAAGGGGACAGGATTACAAATGGATATGAAAACGATTTATCTCTTAATCCCACTGGCGCCTCTTTTCGGTGCGCTGGTTGCTGGGCTATTTGGCTGGGCAATCGGGCGGCGGGCATCACATATCGTCACGATTGGCGGTGTTGCTGCTTCGTTTCTGATGTCGGCTTATGTTTTAAACCACTTGGTTGCAGGTGGCGATAACTTTAACGGTACGGTTTACACTTGGCTGACTGTTAATGGCGTCGATTTCAACGTAGGTTTTTTAGTTGATAAGCTCACCGCAATGATGATGTGTGTGGTGACCTTTGTGTCCTTGATGGTGCATATCTATACCATCGGTTATATGTCGGAAGACCCAGGCTATCAGCGTTTCTTTAGTTATATCTCGCTGTTTACCTTCTCGATGTTGATGCTGGTGATGGCGAATAACTTCGTTCAGCTGTTCTTCGGTTGGGAAGCGGTAGGTTTAGTTTCTTATCTCTTGATCGGTTTCTGGTTCAAAAAGCCAACGGCAACTTTCGCCAATATGAAGGCTTTCTTGATCAACCGTGTGGGTGACTTTGGTTTCCTCTTAGGGATTGGCTTGGTACTGGCTTACTTTGGCTCGCTCGATTATGTCGATGTATTTGCTAAAGCGCCTGAGCTGAAAGACGCCACTATTAGCTTGTTCCCAAATGTTACTTGGTCCTTGATGTCGGTGACTTGTATCTTGCTGTTTATCGGTGCGATGGGTAAATCGGCGCAGTTTCCACTGCATGTTTGGTTGCCAGATTCGATGGAAGGCCCAACGCCTATTTCTGCGCTGATTCATGCGGCAACAATGGTAACGGCAGGTATCTTTATGGTGGCACGGATGTCGCCATTGTTTGAGCTATCCGATACGGCACTGAATTTTGTGATGGTGATTGGTTCGATCACCGCCTTGTTTATGGGTTTCCTCGGGATTATCCAAAACGATATCAAGCGCGTTGTAGCTTATTCAACGCTATCGCAGCTGGGTTATATGACGGTCGCCTTAGGTGCGTCGGCTTACTCGGTCGCGGTATTTCACTTGATGACACACGCTTTCTTTAAAGCGCTGTTATTCCTTGCTGCAGGTTCAGTGATCATTGGTATGCATCACGATCAGGACATCCGCAGGATGGGTGGCTTGCGTAAATACATGCCGATTACTTGGATTACTTCTTTGATTGGCTCCTTGGCCTTGATCGGTACGCCGTTCTTGTCAGGTTTCTACTCTAAAGATTCGATTATTGAAGCGGTGCATACTTCTAACTTGCCAGGCGCTGGTTTTGCTTATTTCGCGGTTGTGGCGGGTGTGTTTGTAACGGCTTTCTATTCTTTCCGTATGTACTTCCTCGTATTCCACGGTGAAGAGCGTTTCGGTAAAGCGCATGATCACGGCCATGAGGCGCATGCACATGATGATGATCACGCCGCAGATGAGCACCATCATGGCTTGGCTCCTGGGCAAAAACCACACGAAACACCTTGGGTTGTGACCTTGCCATTGGTGATGCTGGCAATCCCGTCGCTGGTGATTGGTTACTTCGCGATCGACCCTATGCTTTACGGTGACTTCTTCAAGGGTGTGATTTTTGTAAATCATGAAGCGCATCCGGCAATGGAAGTCATGAAAGAAGAGTTCCATGGTGCGGTTGCAATGGGGATCCACTCACTGACTACCCTACCATTCTGGTTAGCCTTGGCAGGTGTGGTGGTGTCCTGGTACTTCTATTTAGTGAAGCCTAGCATTCCTGATGCACTCGATCGCTTCTTTACCTCGATCGGCATCAAGAAATTGCTGGACGAGAAGTACTACATGGATCATCTGTATATCAATGGTTTTGCCGCAGGTGGCCGAGTGCTTGGTACTTTGTTCTGGAAAGTAGGCGATACCTTTATCATTGATGGCTTGCTTGTCAATGGCACGGCCAAGTTGGTGGGCTTGTTTTCAGTAGCGGCACGTAAGCTGCAAACGGGTTATATCTACCACTACGCTTTTGCCATGATTATCGGTGCAATTGGCCTGATGACATGGTGGATTGCTGGCCTGCTGGCCTAATTAGATGGCCGGCTTATCGCCGGGGATCGGGGGGGAAGGTCTTGAATAGATCGAATCCCCCTTACGAATTAAATTAACAAGTAGGTTGACTATGACGGGTAATCTTCTAAGCCTCGCGATCTGGCTGCCGATCGTGGCGGGCCTTGTAGTACTCGCGACAGGCGGGGACAAAAATGCGACGGCAGCGCGCTGGTTGGCGTTGATTGGCGCTTTGCTGAGTTTCTTGGTAACCATTCCGCTGTATACGCAGTTTGAGTCTTTACATGGCGGTATGCAGTTTGAAGAAATGAAGCCGTGGATCGCTTCATTTAATATCAACTACCACCTTGGTGTTGATGGCATTTCGATGCTGTTTGTGATCTTGAATAGCTTTATTACCTTGATGGTGATTTTGGCTGGCTGGCAGGTGATCGAAAAGCGTGTCGGGCAATATATGGCTGCGTTCTTGATTATGTCGGGCTTGATCAATGGTGCATTTGCCGCCATGGATGCAATTTTATTCTACGTATTCTTTGAAGCCATGCTGATTCCTATGTACCTGATTATCGGTATTTGGGGCGGTCCACGCCGCGTGTACGCATCGGTTAAGTTTTTCCTTTACACATTGCTTGGCTCCTTGCTGACCCTGGTTGGGTTTATCTACCTTTATCAGCAAACTGGTGGTAGTTTTGAAATTGCGGACTTCCAACGTCTGCCTTTAGGCATGACTGCACAGACTTTAGTGCTGATCGCTTTCTTCTTTGCCTTTGCTGTAAAAGTGCCGATGTGGCCGGTTCATACTTGGTTGCCGGATGCCCACGTTGAAGCGCCTACTGGTGGTTCGATGGTGTTGGCTGCGATTACCCTCAAGCTGGGTGCTTATGGTTTTTTACGGTTTGCTCTGCCGATTGCACCAGACGCTGCGCGTGAATACGCATGGGTGTTTGTAGCGCTATCTTTAGTTGCAGTGATTTACATTGGTTTGGTTGCACTTGTTCAAACTGATATGAAGAAACTAGTCGCTTATTCTTCGATCTCGCACATGGGCTTTGTCACACTGGGCTTCTTTATGTTTGCCGGTGGCACACAGATGAACCAGTACGCGGTAGAAGGCGCATTACTGCAAATGATCTCGCACGGCTTTGTTTCAGCCGCGATGTTCTTCTGTATCGGTGTGATGTACGACCGTGTACACAGCCGCAAGATTGCAGATTACGGCGGTGTGGCTAATAAAATGCCGATCTTCGCCAGCTTTATGATGTTGTTTGCAATGGCCAATTCAGGTTTGCCAGGTACTTCGGGTTTTGCCGGTGAGTTTATGGTGATTCTGGGCGCGGTACAGGTCAACTTCTGGTACGCCTTTGCGGGTGCGAGCACGCTGATTTTTGGCGCAGCTTATACCCTGTGGATGTACAAGCGGGTGCTGTTTGGTGAAGTGGCGAATGCACATGTTGAGCATCTGAAAGATGTTAACAGCCGCGAATTCCTGATTCTGGCTGTGCTGGCTGTTGCTGTGCTTGGCATGGGTCTCTATCCGAAGCCATTTGCAGATGTGATGCATGTGTCAGTGAATGATTTAATCTGGCATGTTTCACAAAGCAAATTGCACTGATGAGCGATAGTCGGAAGCCTGAATGGGCTTCCCGATTTTATCCTGAGGTTTTATACCTTCGGACCACAATACTATTTGATAGGGTTGCATAATGACCTGGACGAGCCTTAATGCTTGGGTGGCAATGCCGGAAATTTTCCTGCTATTTGCTACCTGTGTGGTACTTCTTCTCGATTTATTTGTATCTGATGCAAAGCGGCACATTACTTATGTGCTGACATTGCTTGTGCTGGGCGTTACGGCATTACTAGTGGTGAATGGCATGCACCCCGTTCCACATTTGGCATTTAATGGCCTGTTTATTAGTGATCCCATTGCGCAACTTGCCAAGCTTGGCATGATTTTAGGCGTGGCACTGGTGCTGATTTATGGCCGTGATTACGCCATTGTTCGTGGTTTGTTCCGTGGCGAGTTGTTCACGCTCACCTTGTTTGCTTTAGCTGGCATGATGATCATGGCCTCAAGCGTTAATTTCTTAACGCTATATATGGGGCTTGAATTACTTTCATTGTCTTTGTATGCGCTAGTTGCGCTGCAACGCGATTCAATTGCTTCTACAGAAGCGGCAATGAAGTACTTTATTCTGGGCGCTTTGGCGTCTGGGATGCTGCTCTACGGTATGTCGATGATTTATGGCGCAACCGCATCGCTGGATGTGTTTGTCATTGCACATAAAATCACCAGTGGTGAAGCCAACCTTATGCTGGGCGCTTTTGGTCTGGTGTTCTTGGTAACAGGTATTGCCTTTAAGCTGGGCGCTGTACCGTTCCATATGTGGGTGCCTGATGTGTATGAAGGCGCACCTACGCTCATTACCCAGCTGATTGGTTCAGCGCCAAAGCTTGCAGCGTTTGCTTTTGTGATTCGTCTGTTGGCTCAGGGTATGGAAGGTTATGCTTTTGACTGGCGCAGTATGCTGGTTGTGCTGTCGGTATTATCGATGGCGATTGGTAACCTGACTGCGATTGCGCAAACCAGTATGAAACGCATGATGGCTTATTCAACCATCTCGCATATGGGCTTTTTACTATTAGGTATTTTGGTTGCCAGCCCGATTGGTTATTCTGCATCGTTCTTTTATGCCATGGTTTACGTGATTACTGCAGCCGCTGGTTTTGGCATGGTGATGCTGCTGTCTCGTACCGGTTTTGAAGCCGATAAGATTGATGACTTCAAAGGTCTTGCCGCCCGTAGCCCCTGGTTTGCGTGCATGATGATGTTTGTGATGTTCTCAATGGCTGGTATTCCTGTCTTTGTTGGCTTCTTTGCTAAGCTGTCGGTACTACAAGCCGTCGTTAATTTAGGCTATGTGTGGCTGGCGGTGATTGCGGTGATGTTCTCGCTGGTTGGCGCGTTTTATTACCTGCGTATCGTGAAGATTATGTACTTTGACGAAGCAACAGATACCGCGCCGATTGAAGCAGGCTTTGATACCAAGCTCGTGTTATCAGTAAACTGCTTATTGCTGCTGGTTTTAGGCTTAATGCCTGATCGCTTGATGGCCGTGCTTTCGCAAGCCGTGAGTTCATCATTAGTAGTTATGTAATGAATAATGTTTATCTGCTCTGTGGATTGGCGATTATTGCCGCCAATCTGCCATTTTTTATAGAGCAAATCTTATTCTGTATTCCTGCTAAGAAGGTCAAAGGCTTTCACTGGCGCTTGTTAGAATTGTTTATTCTCTATATTGCGTTGGGTTTATTAGCCAGAGTACTAGAGGGGCGCTTATCCCCTGTACACGCGCAAAATTGGCCTTTCTTTGCCACGACTTTTGCGATGTTTCTAGTATTTGCTTGGCCTGGATTTGTCTGGCGTTACTTCTGGCGCAAACCAGGTATTTAAAAGAAAAGCCCAACAATGTTGGGCTTTTTTGTGTTTAAGGTATGCTTGCTGATTGATAAGAGGTAACTATGCAGAAACTTAGCGCTGTCTTATTTATGTTATGCACTACGCTTGCGCAGGCAAACGATCCTTTGACTGCACTTAAAAAGGAAGTGGGCAGGGCGGGTTGCGAGCAAGACTCTCAATGCCGAGTCCTTGCTTTGGGGCTTAAGTCTTGCGGTGGTCCTGAGCTTTACTGGCCTTGGTCTGTGGCAGAAGGCAATGCGGATAAGATTGGTTTTCTCGCTAAACAATACGCAGAAGCGCGCGCGGAGCAGATTAAAAACAGTGGTGAGTTGTCTGACTGCAGCGTAGTGAGCCACCCAGCCGTGGTATGCAGTAAGAAGCAATGCGTATTAAAGAGTGAGAGTGCTTATTAAAAGCAGATAAAAAAACGGCGAACAAAGTTCGCCGTTTTGCTTTGTAAGTCTAAGTGTTAAATATCAGCACCCACAGTGCGTGTTACGGATGTTGCTGTTGGTAGTGGATCATTGGTTTCTACCATTAGCACGGTATTAGCTTGTGATATACCATCAATTAGGTAAGCAACGCCGCCAAGATAACGTTTACCAACCTGTAGGTTTTTCCAGCTAAACCCTATAGAGGCAGTACCGCCAACGTAGATTTTGCTTGGAGCCAGTGCTTTAAACTCTGCAGCGGTATCTCCTGTGTTAATAATCCAGCTAGATAGTGCATAGCTAGTGCTACCTCCCTTAACGCCATAGCCTACTACGCAAGCCTTATAGTTACCGGCAGGTAGACTAAACAGCTGCACTGTTTCGTTGGAGCCATCGGTGCCACTGTTACCCACTTTAACGCCTGCAGAGTTCATGACCAGTAAATCTAAGTCATCTTCAGCACCATGCTGAGTGTCTGAGTTATAAAGTGCGAAACGGCTAACAAGATTGTTGCTTGGAACGCTGAAACTGTGGACTTTAACGCCATGGCTGCTAATACCCGCCGCGCATTCCGCCAAGCCATCTTTTGCGCCGTTATCTGTGGCAATTGTACCGCGGCTCACTGTTGCTTCTTTTAGGCCTCCTTTAGCCAAAGTCAGTTTGCTATCGCTGCCGGTGGCAATCGTAATGACCTTGCTGCCCGAAGTTTCTTCACTATTTAACTGTGAAACCGCAGATAAAAGGCTGGCCTTAGCCGTTAGCGGAGAGCGTACGGTATGGGTGCCATCAGACCAAACCAGCGAGCCGTACTGATAAACGTTTTTTGCTGCCGTTGTGCGGCTCAGCGTTACCGTAAAGGGTTTACTCTCTCCCGGATTCAGGCTCAGCGTTGTTGGAGAGACTGTGGCAGTAAAGCCGGAGATTGCTGCCTGTGCGGTATAGATAGAGGCACGATCGCTAACATTAGTCACCGTCCGAGTAAAAGTAAACTTACCGAGAACATTGGCGGTGGTTAACGAAGGCAAGTTCAGATTGTAAGGCTGAATGCTGCCAATCACGCTGCATTTAGCTAGGCTTAGCTGATTTTGTCCGCACAGGTAGCGGTCATAGTCAATAGCACTCACGTCGTAGACTAGGCCAGGATCCGCTGCTACATTAGGGTTTACATGCCCAGCACCTTGAGCCCATGGCAATAAACCATTTTGCAAGCGAGGTTGTCCATCATTTAGCGTGCTGTAGGCGCTAGTCATCAGGGCAGATTTAATTGCCGCTGGTGACCATGTTGGATGTAGCTGATGCAACAGCGCGCCAAGACCTGCAACGTGTGGGCTGGACATCGACGTACCTTGCATAGATTCCCATTCTGCCGGAGCCACTGCACCATTTGCGATTTGATTACGTTGCTCTACTGAAAGTAGCGGGCGTGATGCCGCAAGAATATCCACACCAGGTGCTGTCAGATCAGGTTTGAGCACATTTGCATCCGCACGGTTTGGACCACGAGATGAAAAATCTGCCATAACCGGTGCATTGCCTGCAGATGCCGTAACCGATACACCCAATGCCGCTTGAGCCGTATTACCTGAAGCCGCGGCATAGGCTTTTGCCGTTATGCCATCGGCATCACTTAGATGTACGGTTGGAATTGTATGTGAAAACGCGGTAATGGTTGCCGAACCACCTGCTAGGTTGGTGAGCAGCATACCTACGCCGCCAGCGCTTTTTACCGCAGCACTTTTGTTGATGAGCGCTGTAGTGCCGCGATCGCACAACACAATTTTCCCTGCGACTTTGGCAGGGTCAAGCTTTGCATCGGCAGGCACTCCATCTGCTTCGCCATAGCAGCGGTCAAGCGCTGTTTTGCTGGCAGGAGACAGGCTGGCGTAGTCGGCCACACCGGCGTTTTTAGCAACAATTAAATTTGCTGCCAACGGAGTCGGGTTAACCGAGCCACCTTTCAGTACTTTCGTGCCAAGGGTAACGGTACTTTCCTGCACACGGTCGTGAGTTGATGCTGCAACGGTGGTCAGCCATGGACCGATATGAGCCACCATATTGGCAGGCCCGCTATTGCCTGCAGATGCAGCAACAAACACCCCCGCATTGGCCGCAGCCAAAAAGGCCAGATCTACCGGATCGTTGAGCTGCTCACCGCCGCTAATGGAGTAGTTTAGAATATTTACACCATCGCTAACGGCCGCTTCGATGGCTTTAATACTATCGCCGCCGTAGCAGTTGTTTTTGCCTTCAGGCTTAAATGGCTCGTTGGAAGTCCAGCATACTTTATAGGTTGCAAGGCGCGCGCGCGGTGCAATCCCCGAAAGGTAACCAATGGATGCGCCGCCAATTTTCCCTGCCACTTTGCCATTACCACCCGCTGTTGAGGCTGTGTGTGAGCCGTGGCTATCACTGTCACGTGGAGAGTTGTAGTCGCTCCAGTGTGGCACTTTTACTCCGCTGTTAACCAAGGCTTCGTACTGCGCTCTAAATTTCTTTGCGCCAATTAACTTGTTATTACAATTAGCAACAGAAAACCCTTCGCCACTTTCGCAAGAGCCTTTCCACGATGCAGGTGGCGCATCATAAACTTGGCTACCGTTAGCATCATGGGTCGCTTCACCTTTGTCATTCACGCGGTCAGCAAAAGAAGGATCTTCTGGCCATACACCGGTATCAATCACACCAATGATGATGTTTTCACCAGCACTGCCAGCGCCATTGAGCTGTGGCCATAGGCCAGTGCTTGGTTTATCCAAGCCTAAGAATTTCGGTGTGTAGTTCGTTTGGACTGTGCGTGGCTGATCAAGTGTAATCGCCACAACATCCGCGCTGTTTTTTAGTTTTCTTACTTCAGCGTCGGTCAGCATGACAGAGAAGCCATTGAAAACAACTTGATAATTATGCACAACCGGCGCATTCGCGATGGTGGCAAGTAATTTGTTTTGTTTGGTTTCGATATAGTTGATATAAGCCTGCACATCGTAAGCATTGACATCAAGCAGCTGGCCTGTAGCTGGTTTTGTGGCTTTTAAACCACTGATGTCACCGGTGTAGGAAGCGGCAGGTTTGTCAGCTAGTTGAATGATATAGGGCAAGCGTGCTTCATCAGCAAAGGCAGAATTTGCCACGCCAGCACCCAGCAAAGCCACCACGGCTAAATTGATAATGCTGCGCTTCATCATGATGCAATCCCTGCAGAATTGTTCTGAGCTTTATTCCGACGGCGGATCACCATGCTGATACTCGCTAGACCCAGTGCCATTAATAACCATTCTGCAGGCTCAGGAACGGCGGTGACGTTAATATTATCTAGCCCAAATTGAGCTTGGTTATTACCAAACAGAACGCATTCACCTGCTGTGGTGGTTAGGCATGCTGCAAAGCTGATTTCCTTAAATACACGGTTGCTTGCTGTGTATTTAAAATCGCTGAAAGACCATTTTCCATTTGTGTTTTGGCCAGGCAGGGTGAAGCTATCACTGAAGGTTTCCCCGCCAAGCCCTGTCCCATTGACAATCAAATTGGCAACAGTAAAGGGAATGCCAACGGATACTGGGGATGCAAAGCTGCTAGAAAAACTGCTGAGCTTAAAGCCATTCTGGTTAGAAATACTCAGTCCACCATCATTCAGGCCAAGGTAGTAGGGGGTGTTATTGTTAGCTGGGCAATCAAGAACAGCACATGTGCTACTGGTGGCAATTGCGCCTGCTAGGCCATTGCCCAGCACTTTAAAACTAAACTGCGGATCTGCATTGAATAATTCTCCGCCTTGGAAAATATCGCCTTTTAATGCATCAAAGTTAATTAATGATGCTTGAACAGCAGGCACCGCTAAGCCCATGGCTGCTGCAAGCAGTGCCATCTTGAGTGATTTCTTCATATAACTCCCTGTGTGTCTCTTAGATTGGAATGAACAGCGTGCGTGCTCAAAACTCAGACATAAAAAACATTCCTAAAGGTATGGTTTTTTGCCTGATTATTTTTTTAAGGAGAGACGTGTTTGAAACGACTTACATTGCTTTTTTATTTAGTAAGCTGTGTGAATAATAACAAATAAAATTGGCGCGTCTAGATGTTATGAGCATAAATTATTAATTTGTCTCTCTTTTGCAGCAGTCTTATCAAGTACGTGCCTATAAAACGGCATATTTACAGAGCCAATTGAGCGGGTGTAATGATTTGAATTAATGTAATAATTTTTAAAGTGGAGCGTTTTTGTGGGATGGCTTACTTAGGCTGCATGTTGTGTGACGGGCTATCGTTGTTTTAAGTGGGCGTGGATGCGGCTGCTAAAATATTTAATTTTTGCTTGTGTGGTGCACAAAATTAATCTAGAATCCGCTATCTATGATCTTGCTGAACAAGCAAATTAGTTAAAGCGCTAGGGTTGTAGCTCAGTTGGTTAGAGCGTTTGGTCGACATCCAAGAGGTCGTGAGTTCGAATCTCACCAACCCTACCAAAAAATTCATAAGGTGTGATTTGTAGTGTTCAAGTCATGCTTACATAAGATGGAGTTAAGCCCCATGAATCGAACTAGCACCACTGCAGAGTAACTCTGGCGGCGTGTGCGTGGGGCTTGATTTATAAAAAGTGCGGCGTAAGCCGCACTTTTTTTTCGTTCATTTTTTACGGCTTCTGTTACTCTTTTAGAAAGTATTTCAACCCCTCTCTTAACGCGCAGCACAGGACAAACTATGCCTATCGTGACCCTGCCAGACGGCTCTGAACGACAATTCGACGCCCCGCTTACCGTGGGTGATGTAGCTGCAAGTATCGGTGCGGGTCTTGCGCGCGCTGCTTTGGCAGGGAAGGTGGATGGCACCTTGGTCGATACCAGTTACTTGATCGATAAAGACGTTCAGCTTGCTATTATTACTGATAAAGATGGCGATGGTTTAGAAGTGATTCGTCACTCTACAGCGCATTTGCTGGCTCATGCGGTCAAGCTGCTGTTCCCTGATGTTCAAGTCACAATCGGCCCTGTGATTGAAAATGGCTTCTATTACGACTTTGCTTATAAGCGCCCATTTACTCCAGAAGATTTGCTCGTAATCGAAAAGAAAATGAGCGAATTGGCCAAGAAAGATATTCCTGTTGAGCGTTATGAGTTATCTCGTGATGACGCGGTGGCTTACTTTAAGTCCATAGGCGAGGCTTATAAGGCTGAAATTATCGAGTCAATTCCTGCCGATCAAGCGCTGAGCTTGTATCGTGAAGGAGATTTCACTGATCTTTGCCGTGGTCCTCATGTGCCATCTACGGGCAAGTTGAAAGTATTTAAATTAATGAAAGTGGCTGGCGCTTACTGGCGTGGTGATAGCAAAAATGAAATGCTGACTCGCATTTATGGCACTGCTTGGGCTAAAAAAGACGAGTTAGAACAGTACTTGCATATGTTGGAAGAGTCAGAAAAGCGTGATCACCGTAAAATTGGTAAGCAGCTTGATTTATTTCATATGCAAGAAGAAGCGCCTGGTATGGTGTTCTGGCACCCTAAGGGTTGGGCGCTGTGGCAGACGATTGAACAATATATGCGTAAGAAGCTTGATCAGCACGGCTATCAGGAGATTCGCACCCCGATGGTGATGGATCGTTCCTTGTGGGAGAAATCCGGCCACTGGGAGAACTATCACGATGCAATGTTTACTACCGAGTCGGAAAAACGTGATTACGCAGTAAAACCAATGAATTGTCCAGGGCATATTCAAGTCTTTAATCAAGGCTTGCGCTCTTACCGCGATTTGCCTCTGCGTTTCTCTGAGTTTGGTTCTTGCCATCGTAATGAGCCATCAGGTTCATTACACGGTATTATGCGCGTGCGTGGCTTTGTGCAAGATGATGCGCATATTTTCTGTACAGAAGACCAAGTTCAGTCGGAAGCCGCATCATTTATTGATTTGCTGCAAGAGGTGTATGCTGACTTTGGCTTTAATGAAATTTTGGTGAAGCTTTCCACTCGTCCGGAAAAACGTGTTGGCACAGAAGAAAGCTGGGATCATGCCGAGGCTGCATTGGCCGCTGCACTGGATTCTAAAGGTTTGGCTTTTGAGTACCAGCCAGGCGAAGGCGCATTTTATGGCCCTAAAATTGAATTTTCATTAAAAGATTGTCTCGGTCGAGTGTGGCAATGTGGTACTTTACAGATCGATCCAAATTTACCGGAACGTTTAGGCGCTGAGTATGTTGGGATTGATAACGCAAAACATCGTCCTTTGATGCTGCACCGCGCAGTATTGGGCTCAATGGAGCGTTTTATTGGTATTCTGATCGAAAATCATGCCGGTGCTTTCCCTGTTTGGCTTGCTCCAACGCAGCTTGTGGTCTTGAATATTTCGGATGCACAGCGTGAATATGCCGTAGAAGTGACCGAAAAACTCAAGTCTCTTGGTTTTAGAGTTCAAGCGGACTTGAGAAATGAGAAGATTACCTATAAAATTCGGGAACATAGCCTGCAACGTCTACCTTATCAGCTAATTATTGGCGATAAAGAGAAAGAGGCAGGCCTAGTGGCCGTGCGAAGCCGTTCTGGTGAAGACTTGGGGCAGTTAACGATTGAAGCGCTCGTTGAGCGTCTAAAATCAGAAATGCCACAGCTTTAACTCATGGCCATCGCACGGTTTTGATTTTGAACGACTTGGAGAATCACAATAGCTTCTCAGGATAAAGAACCACGGATTAACGGTGAAATCACCGCCCGTGAGTTACGTTTGCAGGGTGTGGATGGCGAGCAGCTTGGTATCGTCAGCCTTTCAGAGGCTTTGGCTTTGGCCGAAGAGGCCAATGTTGATCTGGTGGAAATCGCACCAACAGCACAGCCGCCAGTTTGCCGCATTATGGATTACGGCAAATTTAAATATCAGGACTCGAAAAAGAAACACGCCGCCAAGCAGAACCAGAAGCAGGTCCAGGTCAAGGAAATTAAATTCCGTCCAGGCACGGACGAGAACGATTACCAGATCAAACTGCGTAATCTGACTCGATTCCTTGCCGATGGTGATAAAGCGAAGATTACTTTGCGTTTCCGTGGTCGTGAAATGGCTCACCAAGAAATCGGTATGGCTCAGCTGAAACGTGTTGAAGCTGATCTGGGCGATTTGGTTGTGGTTGAGCAGTATCCGCGTCTGGAAGGGCGTCAGATGGTGATGATGTTGGCTCCTAAAAAGAAAGCCATCTAACTATTTGCAAAAATGACCGGGCTAGCGGCTGCGTCTGGCAAGGTTGATTGTTTGTTTAAAGTCAGCCAGCAGCCGTAATAAAAACGTGGTGGCAGGTATTAAGTGCAAAGCGGGCAACCGCTATGGCGCCTGTCGCCCTATCTAACTCAGTAGTAGGAGTTCATCATGCCTAAGATGAAGACCAAGAGCGGCGCTAAAAAGCGCTTCAAGGTTCTCGGTGGTGGTGGCGTTAAGCGTAGTCACGCTTTCAAGCGTCACATCTTGACCAAGAAAACCACTAAGACTAAGCGCCAGCTGCGCGGTACAAGCATGGTCGATCCGTCGAACATGCCTTCTGTCCGTGCAATGTTGCCCTACGCATAACTAAAGGAAAAGACTCATGCCTCGCGTTAAACGTGGTGTTACAGCTCGTGCCCGCCATAAGAAAATCATCGCTCTGGCCAAAGGCTATCGTGGTCGTCGTAAAAATGTCTATCGTGTAGCCAAACAGGCTGTCATGAAGGCAGGTCAATACGCTTACCGTGACCGTCGTCAGAAAAAGCGTCAGTTCCGTCGCCTATGGATTGCGCGTATTAACGCTGCATCCCGTGAGTGCGGCTTGGCCTACAGCCGTTTCATGAACGGTCTGAAGAAAGCTGGTATTGAAGTTGACCGTAAGGTTCTCGCTGATATGGCTATTTTTGATAAACCGGCTTTTGCCCAGTTTGTTGAAGTAGCTAAGGCGAAACTAGCCGCCTAATCGGCTGGTCGACAAGAGGGGGAGGCTTCTGGCCTCCCTTTTTTATTCCTTTGGTTTAACCAAGGGGCTGCTTTTACCTGACTGCTTTCGTTTAAGTTATCAGGTTGAGCAAAACAATTTGCCTGAGATTGCCGCAAGATCATGGTTGATAACGTACAAGCGATTCTGGAAAAAGGCCTGGCTGCATTAAATGCAACCAATGACCCGAACGAACTTGAAAATGCCAAGGCGCAATTTATTGGCAAGCAGGGCGAGATTTCTGCGCTCTTAAAACAGTTAGCTACCTTGCCACCTGAAGAAAAAAAATCTTTTGGTGCAATCGTTAATCAGGCTAAGCAAGCATTTGAAGCGTCGCTTAATGCTCGCAGAGAATCCATTGCCCAAGATAAGCTGGCTAAGCAATTAGCGGCTGAAGCGCTGGATATTACCTTGCCCGGCCGTGGGCTGGCTGGTGGTGGATTGCACCCAGTAACACTGGTGCGTCAGCGTATTGAAACGCTATTTCATTCTATGGGTTTCGCTGTTGCTGATGGCCCTGAAATCGAAACAGATTTTTATAATTTTGAAGCCTTGAATCTGCCGCCGGATCATCCTGCCCGCGGTATGCAAGATACCTTCTATGTAGAAGGTGGCGAAGTATTGCGCACGCATACTTCCCCGATTCAAGCGCGTTACATGGAAAGCCATGAGCCGCCGATTAAAATTATCGCACCAGGCCGTGTTTACCGTGTTGATTCTGATGCAACGCATTCACCGATGTTCCATCAAATGGAAGGTTTGTGGGTTGATCAAGACGTTTCATTTGCCGATTTAAAAAGTGTGATTGTAAGCTTTCTGCGTCAGTTTTTTGAGCGTGATGATCTGGAAGTGCGCTTTCGCCCCTCTTTCTTTCCTTTTACCGAGCCTTCGGCTGAGATCGACGTAAAGTGGTCTAAAGGCTGGATGGAAGTGGGTGGGTGCGGCATGGTGCACCCTAATGTGCTGAAAAATGTGGGCATCGATAGCGAGAAATTCACAGGCTTTGCTTTTGGTATTGGCCTAGATCGTTTTGCAATGTTGTATTACGGCGTAAATGACTTGCGCCTCTTCTTCGAGAACGATATTTCCTTCCTCGAGCAGTTCAAGTAATTGGCACGTGGTGTTTAAAAAAGGAGTGCAGCTAAAGCGTAAAGCTTGCTTTAGCTGACTTGGCTTTTTCTAGCGGATGTTTAATTCTCCGCGTGTTCGTAGGTGCGAGTGATGAAATTTTCTGAACAGTGGTTGCGTAGCTGGGTTAACCCAGCACTAAATTCTGAACAACTGGCGCATTTATTAACAATGGCCGGTTTAGAAGTGGAAGAAAATGACCCTGCAGCGCCTGAGTTTACTCAAGTGTTTGTGGCAGAGGTGCTGTCTGTTACTAAGCATGAAAATGCAGACAAACTGAATGTTTGTAGCGTGAATGTTGGTGAGGCTGAACCGCTGCAAATTGTATGTGGCGCACCTAATGTGGCCCCTGGTATTAAAGTACCTTGCGCCCGGGTTGGCGCAGCTTTACCTGGCGATTTTAATATCAAAAAAGCCAAGGTTCGCGGCGTTGAATCCTTTGGCATGCTGTGCTCTGGCGATGAATTAGGCATGCCAAGCGATGTAGATGGCTTGATGATTTTGCCTAGTGATGCGCCTATTGGCATGTCGATCCGCGAATATTTACAGCTTGATGATCGCTTGCTGACTTTAAAGCTCACGCCAAACCGCACTGATTGTCTTTCGATTAAAGGGATTGCGCGAGAAGTGGCTGCTTTAACGGATACCGTGCTTAATCCGGTTGAAATTAAAGCTGTCGCACCGACGTGTAACGATGTGATGGCCGTATCGCTGAACGCGGGCGTTGCATGCCCACGTTATGCTGGACGTGTGATCAAAAATGTAAACCAAGCTGCTGTAACTCCAGATTGGATGAAGCAACGCTTAGAGCGTTCGGGCTTACGCTCGATCTCGGCGATTGTTGATGTAACCAATTATGTGTTGTTAGAGCTGGGCCAGCCTATGCATGCTTTTGATGCTGAGAAGCTAGAAGGTGGTATTCAGGCTCGCTTTGCTCAGCCAGGCGAACAAATTACACTGCTAAATGAAAAAGAGCTAACGCTTGAAGCAGACATGCTGGTGATTGCAGATAGCGTGAAGCCTTTAGCGCTGGCTGGCATCATGGGCGGTTTAGAATCTGCTGTGGTGGCTGGTACGCGCCATATCTTTTTAGAGTCGGCCTTCTTTGCACCTAGTGTAATTTCTGGGCGATCACGCCGTGTTGGTTTTAGCTCAGATAGCTCGCATCGTTTTGAGCGAGGTATTGATTTTGCCAATGTGCTGAATGCACTTGAGCGTGCTAGCCAGCTGATTATTGAAATTTGCGGCGGTGAAGCCGGCCCAGTTACAGAAGCGGTGGCGGAGCTGCCGGTTCGCCCTGCTGTGGGATTGCGCGTATCACGCGTGGCCAAGGTGTTGGGTGTCTCTTTATCCGCTGACGAAATTTTCGCGCTACTGGCTCGTTTGGGCTTGCCAACGTCCGTTGCAGGCGATGTCATTACCGTGACTCCGCCATCGTTCCGTTTCGATATTGTGATTGAAGAAGATTTAATCGAAGAAATTGCTCGTCTATTTGGCTACGACAATATTCCAGTTGCACCATCTGCATCACGTCAAGTGATCTTGCCCCTGCCGGGTAATGCTCGGGCAGCTTCTGCTTTGAAAAATTTAATGGTTTCTCGTGATTATTTCGAAGCGATTAGCTACGCCTTTGTTGAAGAAAAATGTGAAGCAGATTTTGCGGGTAATAGCACCCCAATTAAGTTGCAAAACCCAATTTCTAGTCAAATGAGTGTGATGCGTTCTAGTCTATTTGGCGGCTTAATCTCAGCCTTGCAAGGCAATATTAAGCGCAAGCAAGAGCGTGTGCGCCTGTTTGAAATGGCTCGTGTATTTTATGGTAAGGATCCAAGCGCCCAGCCAGAAAAACTAGCCGGGTTAGCTTGGGGGCATCGCACGGCCGAGCAGTGGGCTAGCGCTAAGCAGCAGATTGATTTTTATGATGTAAAGGCCGACGTAGAAGCATTGTTTGCTCCGCGCCAAGCAGAGTTCCGCCGAGCCGATCATCCAGCCCTACATCCTGGCCGCGCTGCCGAAGTGTTATTAAACGGTGTCGTGGTTGGTGTAATTGGCGAGCTGCATCCTAAATGGGTGCAATCGTACGATTTAGGCACAGCGCCCGTCTTGTTTGAATTGGATGTAGCTGCGCTTGTAAGCGTTGAACCGCTTACGGCGAAGCCTGTATCCAAGCTACAAGTAGTTCGCCGTGACCTTGCCTTACTGGTTGATGAATGCTTGTCGGTGGCAACACTACAAGCTGCATTCGCCAATCTGAAAAACCCGCTCCTCATAGCATCAGAAGTGTTCGATGTCTACCGTGGAAAAGGTGTTCCAGAAGGTAAAAAAAGCCTTGCTTTCAAGATGTTAATGCAAGATACTCACAAAACTCTTACTGATGAGGAAGTCGACGCCGTCGTCGCGGATATGCTCCGTGCGGCCGAAGTAAACGGTGCGACGTTGAGAGTCTAATGCTAATGCAGTACACCCCCCCTACTATGATGACTCTTACTAAAGCTGACTTGGCTGATATGTTGTTTGACAAGGTTGGCTTAAATAAGCGTGAAGCGAAAGACATGGTCGAAGCCTTCTTCGAGGAAATCCGCACGTCCCTTTCTGAGGGCGATTCGGTAAAACTCTCCGGCTTTGGCAATTTTCAGCTCAGAGACAAGCCACAACGTCCTGGGCGTAATCCTAAAACAGGCGAAGAAATCCCCATCTCCGCACGACGCGTGGTTACTTTCCACGCCAGTCAAAAGCTGAAGGGAATGGTCGAAAGTCACTATGCAAAGCACCAGCCTCGTCATACCGACCAGTGATCTACCCTCTATCCCAGCAAAACGCTACTTCACCATCGGTGAAGTTAGCGAGCTCTGTGGTGTAAAGCCGCATGTGCTGCGTTACTGGGAGCAGGAATTCACGCAATTAAAGCCTGTAAAACGGCGCGGCAATCGTCGCTACTATCAGCACCATGAAGTGCTGCTAGTGCGGCGGATCCGCTCCCTACTTTACGAACAAGGCTTTACCATAAGCGGTGCCCGCAACCAACTATCAGCGCTTCGAGGAGATGCTGATGGCGCGGAAGAGGGAACTACAGTGACAGAATTGCGTCATGAATTAGAAGAATTACTTGCGTGGTTGGATAACTAGCCAAGCAGTGGGCCGTAAGATATAATACGTGCCTGAGTTCGGAATGTGGCGCAGCCTGGTAGCGCACTTGCATGGGGTGCAAGGGGTCGGAGGTTCGAATCCTCTCATTCCGACCAATAGTATCAAAGACTTAGCCTCGCTTATGCGGGGCTTTTTCTTTATGGTGTACCGGATTTTGTACGGATGGAGTTTTATTTTTATGTGACAACCTCACATACAAAATATTCTTACTTTCCACATGGGCTCGCTTTCGCCCAGCATCTTGATACCCGTACTGTCGACCAATCATTGCAAGCCGCCCATGCTTTTTTGTGCCGAGATGACGACCTTAAGACGTTTTTTCGTCGGCAGATCGTGCGGGAGTCAGGCACTTTCCAATCTACACTGGCGAGTTGAAGTAAGCTTTCTACAAAGCCTGTTGTTTGGCGTAGTGACAGATTAAATAGGCACTTGATCGTTAAGCAAAACTGAATGGCCGCATCGCTAAATTTAGCTTGATATCCCCTTTTTCCTGTTAAGAGTGCATGCCATTGCGCGATTTAAGTGCCGCGTGACAGGCGCTCCAATGTGTGGGATTTGCTCGGTTCAGGTTTGCTCATGCGTTTATTCTTACGCAGCTTAATAGATAAAATCACCCGCCAATCATATAAGCGGGGAGTTTATCGGCCTGAGCAAACTTCCCAAATGCTATTCAATTTTTAGATTTTGGTGACCTTCTTTTTGAGCGCCGATCCTTGTTTCATGGTGGCCAGCTCGTTGACTGCGCGCCAGGCTTGATCGATGGCGGAGTGGGCGTAGGGGCTCCAGGCAGAGTCGGAGTTGGCGATGGTGATGTTGCCGATCGGCTGACGGCCCAGCTCCATCGATTTCTCACTTTGCACCTCATCATCAAACAGGGTGTTGGTGGCGTAGGAGTAGCCGTGGGACCAACGGTTCACCGTGATAGCAAGGATATCCTGCTCATGGTTAAAGCCTGCGCCGCCCAACATTCCTTGCAGCTGTTCGCGGATCATCTGCTCGTGCTGCTCAAAAGGCATGCCGAGGATTGTAGCGCGCCCCATGCGGGATTGCTCGCGTGCGGATAGGCCGGTATTGGGCAGGGTGGGCACATACACCATGTGCAGGCAGATGGGCTGATCTGGGTTTTTAGGATGCTCGTAGCCACCGAGGTTCACAGGGTAGTCTAGCTTGACTCGGCTGTAAGGGGCCGTCGGTGCATAGATTTCATGTACCCCGAGCTTAACGAAGGCTTGCCAGTTTTTGATCACCACATTGGCGTAGACCAGCGGTGCCTTCACATTTTGGCGCAGCGCTTCCTTCTGAGGCTCTGGTAGCTCGGGTACGATGTGGGGGATCATCATATTGTAACCGGCCATGATCGATTGCTTGGCCCGCACCCGATAAAGTTTGCCCTCCTTGATGTAGGTAACTTCGACCCCTTTGCTTTTATCCGCGTGGTGAATGTTTTTTGCCTGCAGCGCTGCGCTACCAAGGCGCAACCTTACTTTGTGCTTAGGCTGGTCGAGTTGGCTGTAGTCAAACTTGGCCAACACCACATCCTGCATGGTGTGGCCGGGGGCCACCTGCGGGATTAGCTTGCGCACCATCAGGCGCGTCAGCCCCGCATTACCATCTGGGAAGTGAAAGATGTAAGGATCGTCCAGCTCTGCTTGTTCTTCAGCATCAAGGGGTGTCAGATTCATGCCGCCAAAGCCTGGCAGGGCACAGAGCCGCGCATCAGAGCAAGCGGTGGCATCGATACCAACCGCTTGGAAGTCACTGGTGCGCTGCTGGAAGTAAGCGATCGCTTGCTTGCTCAGGCCCACCTTGTCACGCAAAAAAGTGGTGTAGCTATTGCGGGTCACCCATAGGTCTTTTTCTTTCTGAGTCATGCCGCTCAAGTAATCGGTTTTATCTTCATGTAGCGCCAGCAAAGCGGCCTTGTCGGCATCATTTAATGGGAAGTCGCCGATAAACGCGGCCAGCGAGCGGCCGTTGAGGCGATCGCGCGGGATGTCATCGGCCACGCTGTGGCTAGGATCGCCGCTTACTATCTTGTTTACGCCAAAGTGTTTCTCATCGAAATAAACGCCGCGACTCAAGCCCAGATCTGGGTAGAAGGTCTGCTGGAAGCCCTTAGCCAGCTCATCGATATTCACTTCAAGCGCCTTAAGCAGGCCTAGTGCCACTGGGCTAAAGACCGAGCGCGGGGATTGCAGGGATTCACTGCCGCCGTAGCCCAGTAGCAAGCCATCTGGGGTGCTGAACTCGTTGCGCTTGGCGTGGCCGCCGAAATCATCGTGGTTATCGAGTAGCAGGATTTTTTTATCAGCGCCCAGTAATTGCTGATAAAAGCAGGCTGCCGCTAGGCCACTAATCCCAGCGCCCACGATGACTAAATCATACTCACCTTCAAGCGGGGCGGCCTTGAAGTTGTATTGCTTGCCGCCGAGGGCGATGCTGTGTGCCGGCTCAAAAGAACCGGGGTGGTTGCCGCGCAGGCCAGTGAGGGCGGGCGGGTAGTTTAGCGTTTTGTGGGCCAGCGCATTGCCGCCTTGTGCCGCCTGCAGCAGGCTAATGGGGGCAACACCCGCCGCAATTGCTATGGCTACGCCGTTAAGAAAGTCTCTGCGTGTGATACTCATGGCAGTCCTTGTTGTATGAAGAGTTGAATAAGGAAATGGGAAGTGCTTGGCTTTGTTATGAAGGGGCAAGCTAACGCCATATCCAAGTGAAATGAGATTGATAATAACTTATTCATCGATATGAGGTGCCCTCAGGCTTTAACAGCTGTTGTATAAAATGCTTATGGCAGAATCTGATTCTTTGCCTACCCCATATTTAATTTAGAATTACATCTGCGTATCTATTTTAAAATGACTTAGAATGCAAAACGCCAGAGCCATTTATTGTGTCCGCTGTATTTGCTTATTTAACGTGATTGATTGCTGTAATTGGGAATAAATCGGCATTGAAGTTTATTTCTCTTTGCAAGCAGGCCGTGTGGTGCGCAGCCTGTATTAAATCATCGAATGGCGTGGCAAATTTAATAGAATCAGGTTTGATCCTGCCCCTGAATATATGAGTGACCTATTAAATGAGTTGGGCAGATAAAATTCGATTGAATTGGCCTATATTCAGCCCAGCAATCAGCAGCAATATGCCTATATTGAGCGCTGTAAGCCGCATCACTAGCTGGTGATGATTTTGCAATGATTGCTAAAGTACAAGAAACCGCAACGCAATGGTTCTGGTCTTACAATAACGAGCTTTGATACATTATTTTACTTACATGGTGTGATCAATCAAGTTAGTAAATATAGATAAATAAGGTGAATTACAAAACAGGCGGTTTAAAGCTTAGTGTAATATTAGCGATCGTCATACATCGTTGATTTATCATGAATCTTAGTGATCTGCTTGCTTCCTTCGCCGCTGCTTTTAATCAGGATCAGCGCCTTATCTCTCTTCAATTAGGTGATGGTGCAGCTTGGGGCCAGCAATTATTGCCCCAGCGTGTAACCGGTAGTGAGGGGATCTGCCAAGCGTATCGCTATCAGGTTGAGTGCCTATCCTCCAATGGCGATTTAGAACTTAAATCGTTATTAGGCTTGCCGGTGGTATTGGCGATAGAAAACGCCAATGGTGCTGCGATTGAGCGTTGCGGGGTGGTGAGTCAGGCGCAGCTATTAGGCTCTGATGGGGGCTTCGCTCAATATTCCCTCACCGTAGAGCCGCCTTTTGCCCTGCTTAGATATCGCCGTACTTCTCGCGTTTTTCAGGATTTATCCCCAGTCGATATTGTGAAACAGGTGCTGGCGGAGCATCAGGCCAAGAATCCTGTGTTTGCCTCCGTGCAAACGCTGGATTTCAAGCTATCAGGCGAATATCCACCGCGCTCATACTGTGTGCAGTATCGCGAAGACGATTTTGCGTTTTTATGCCGATTAATGAAAGAAAGTGGTTTGGCTTGGCGATTTGAGCATTTGGCGGGTGATTCCCCGCAAGTGCAGCTGGTGGTGTTTGATGATGTATTCTCCATCCCCGAAGCTTTAGAGCCTATCGCTCGCTTTCATCGTGCGTCAGGTACGGAAGCAAGCGATTCGCTCACCGCTTGGAATACGCAGCGGCAAATTGGCAGCAGCTCAGTTTCCCTTGCCAGCTACGACTACAAAGCCAGCAATACCAGCCACAGCTCAAGCGATAGCGCCATTGATCAGGGAGATGGCGGGCAGCAAATTCAGGCCAGCCTAGAATATTACGATCCGCAAACGCATTACTACGCCAGCGATGTAGACCAGTTCAACAACGATGCCAAGCTGCGCCAAGACGCAATGGATGCGCAAAAGAAATCATTTACCGGCTCTGGCACATTGCGCAGCCTGCAAGCGGGGCAATGGTTCCGCTTAGAAGATCACCCCGCGCACGAGTGGGATAACGCGGAGCAGCGAGAGTTCGCCATCACCGAGCTTAAATTCACCGCAAACAATAATTTTCCAGCAGATTTAACCCAGCAACTTGGCTTAGTTGCACCTAGCTTGCTTGCTACGCCCGCCAAAGATAACGCGCCTTACCAAGCAGACTTTACCGCCCAAAGACGCGGCCAGCCTGTGCTGCGCCATCTGGGTGAGCAAGAATTTACCAAGCCCACCAGCCTAGGCTTACAAACCGCCACGGTGGTTGGCCCCGCCGGATCAGAGGTGCATACGGATGAGCTCGGCCGGATAAAAATTCAATGGCATTGGCAACGTACTGCCGAGCACCCTGAATTTGGCGCAAATATGGATGATAAGTCATCCTGCTGGGTTCGCGTCGCCTATCCATCAGCAGGTGCAGGCTTTGGGCATCAGTTTATCCCTAGGGTGGGTCAGGAGGTGACTGTAAGCTTTATAGAGGGCGATATCGACCGCCCCATTGTAACAGGCGTTACCTATAACGGCAGCCATTCAGTGCCCGCGTTCAGCGGTGCTGGCGCTCTGCCTGCCAATAAAACCCTATCCGGCATCAAAACCAAAGAGCATGAAGGCGGCCAGTATGGCGAGCTGTTGTTTGATGATACCAAGGATGAAGTGCGCACTAAATTATCGAGCGAGCACGGTAAAACCCAGCTCAACCTTGGTTACTTAATCCACCCAAGAACGGATGGAAAAGGCGAGCCACGCGGCGAAGGCTTTGAATTACGCACCGATATGCAAGGCGCAATCCGCGCCAATGGCTTACTGATTAGCACCGAAGCCAAAGGCGGCGCTAGTGGCAAGCAGCTAGACCACAGCCCCGCACAAAGCCAGCTTGAATCAGCCTTAGCACTGGCACAAAGCCTAGGCGAAACGGCCACCCACCAACTTGCTGACAGCATCGAAACCGGCGACGAAGGCAAAACCGTTGAGGCGGATAACAGCGCGGGCAGCACTGCCAGCACTGGCCATCTTTATCACCACGTACACGCCAGCAAGAGCCTTGAAGCAGGCAGCAACACCGATAAAGACGGCAAGAGCAAATCCAAAGATCAAGCAGGCCAACAAAAAATTATCTTGCTGCACGGGGAAGATGGCGTAGCCATCACCAGCCCGCAAAGCCAAACCCTCAGCGCAGGCACAAACCTTGATCTGGTCGCGCAGCGTGATACCAACCAAACCTCTGGCCGCCGTTGGATTCATAATGTGGGATCACACATCAGCCTATTTGTGGCTGGGGTAAAAGATAAAGTCGCGCTCAAATTGATCGCAGCCAAAGGCAAAATCCAGCTGCAAGCTCAAAATGACGATATTGAAATCACTGCCGATAAAAACGTTAAAATCACCGCCTGCAAAGAAAGCATTACGGTAGTGGCTAAAAACGAAATCTTGATGACCGCTGGTGGCGGCTATATCCGCATAAAAGATGGCGATATCGAGATTCATTGCCCCGGTGCGGTCACGATAAAAGGCGCGAGTCATGAAATGAGCGGGCCAGCAAAAATGAACCCGTCTTTGCATATTTTTCCAGGGGAAGCGTGTATTACTTGCCTATTACGCGCAGCGAAAAATGCGGCTCCTTTTATTCCAAGGTAACTTATTATGCAATTAACTACATTACCTGCTTTTTTATCTGAGCAGCATGAAAGTATTAAATTAGATTTACAAAATAATAATATCAATACGCCTATATATGCTCTAATTGATTTAGCAAATACAGATAATCCAAGGCGGTGGCTACGGATTATGCAGGCTGATAAGGGTTATTGCTTGTTTGATGGCACGCCTGAATCAACGGCAAGGACAGAAGCCCCTTGGTTAGTACGTGTAGATCAAAATGAGTTTTTGCTGAATGAAACAATTACGGCTGCTTTATTGGGGGATTGCTGCAGTTGGATTTGCTCTGGATTACCACCAGCAGAGCTAGCACAGCGTTTAAATGCACGATTAGACGTGAAGTTAGAAGGCCAGCTTGCCTTATTGCGCTTTTATGATCCACGCATTTTGCCTAGCTTATTGGCCGTGCTAGCAGCGCCAGTGCAAAGAGATTTTTTAGCGCTGGGGGAGCATTGGTTCTGGTTGGGGCGAGATGGTTTGTTATTTAAGCAGGCAATTGATGAAGATGAGCATGATTTATTAAAATGGCCATTGGCGCTATCTGATAAGCAGCAAGAGCCTTTAATTAAGATGGCCGAAACAGATCAATTGCAAGTGCAATTAGGTGAGCAGCTTCCTTCATTGTTTTATCCAATGACTAGAGCTGCTCGGTTTCAATTTGTGCAAATGCAGCGCGATCAGGCTATTCAAAATGGATTCACGCAATTTAATGATCAACTTGATTACTGTGCATTAGCTTTGGCGTGGGGCCCGCACTTTTTTCATGAAGAAAAATGGCAAGCTGTGCTGGCTGAAGGCCGGGTACACACATTGGAATTAGCGATTAAAAATGCAAAATAAGCTTTTCTATACCGTCAATATCATCATTAAAAATAATGCATAAGGGAAGTGATGAGCAATATTAAATATTGCCTAAGCCTACTCGGGCTAATTCTTGCGGGCTGCAGTAGCTATGCTTCAGAAAGCGTTTCGCTGACCTTGCACGGGTATAACTATACCAATCGCTATATCGATAGTTATTCAATTAATGGCCAGGGAGGGGGGAATCTTTTCCTTAGTACCTCTACATCCGGCGGAGGGGGGGAGGTTTGCTGTGGGAGCTGGTGGCCGAATAGCCGCTTACCAATTAAGGTAAAAGTGAAATGGGTGGGGGATTCTTGTGAATACAAATCAATGACCTCGACAGGAGAAGTGTTTTATTCAATACGCAATTTCTGGAAAGAGGCCGAAGCCCTAATTACCACGCCACCGCCTGCCGATGCCCGCTATTTAGAAGCGCATATTTATGAAGATGGCCATGTAGAAGCGGCGATTACCAATACCTATTCACCGCCACGGCTTATTTTACCTCGTGATGAAAAAACACATAGTCGAACAGGGGAAGCATATGTGGCTCCAATGTGTACCGCTGCCCAGTTAATCGACCCAAATGCCTACCCAGAGCTGACTGATCGGCAATTGAAAAATGCAGGGATAAACCCATGAATAAAATCAAACAATGCCTAAGCCTACTCGGGCTAATTCTTGCGGGCTGCAGTAGCTATGCTTCAGAAAGCGTTTCGCTTACCTTGCACGGATATAACTATACCAATCGCTATATCAATAGTTATTCAATTAATGGCCAGTGGGGTGGGAATCTTTTCCTTAGTACCTCTACATCAGGTGGAGGGGGAAGTGTTTGCTGTGGGAGCTGGTGGCCGAATAGCCGCTTGCCGATTAAGGTAAAAATTAAATGGGTGGCAAATTTTTGTGAATACAAAACAATCAATTCGAGAGGAGAAGTTTCTTATTCTATAAGAAATTTCTGGAAAGAGGCCGAAGCCCTAATTACCACACCACCGCCTGCCGATGCCCGTTATTTAGAAGCGCATATTTATGAAGATGGCCATGTAGAGGCGGCAATTACCAATACCTATTCCCCGCCACGGCTTATTTTACCTTTTGATGAAAAAACACAGAGCCGTACAGGGAAATCCTATGTGGCTCCAATGTGTACTTGGGCACAATTAATCGACCCAAATGCGTACCCAAGATTGACTGATCGGCAATTGAAAAATGCAGGGGTAAACCCATGAATAAAATCAAACAATGCTTAAGCCTGCTCGGGTTAATTCTTGCGGGCTGCAGTAGCTATGCTTCAGAAAGCGTTTCGCTGACCTTGCACGGGTATAACTATACCAATCGCTATATCGATAGTTATGAAATTAATGGCCAAGGAGGGGGAAATATGGGTTTAAGCACCTCTACATCAGGTGGAGGAGGAGGTGTTTGCTGTGGGCGCTGGTGGCCGAATAGCCGCTTGCCGATTAAGGTAAAAGTGAAGTGGACAGGGGATTCATGTAAATATAAAACAATCAATTCGAGAGGAGAAGTGTCTTATTCAATACGTCGTTTTTGGAAAGAGGCCGAAGCCTTGATTACCACGCCACCGCCTGCCGATGCCCGTTATTTAGAAGCGCATATTTATGAAGATGGCCATGTAGAAGCGGCAATTACTAATACCTATTCGCCGCCACGGCTTATTTTACCATTTGATGAAAATACACAGAGCCGCACGGGGGTGACCTTTGTCTCTCCAATGTGTACAGCGGCTCAGTTAATTGACCCGAATGCCTACCCAGAGCTGACTGATCGGCAATTGAAAAATGCAGGGGTAAACCCATGAGTAAAGTACGTAGCCCCTCGCTAAGAATTCAAGCCATCCCCTTGCAAGCCAGTGCGGATTTTGCCAAAGAAGAAGGCGCAGATTCGGTTTTTTCGCCAATCATGCCGGTATTGCCGATGGTGAGCACGCCTACTTTTAAGCCCGCACAGGGGCTTAAATGCTGTATTACCCTAAATTTGGCGTTTTTCTTTGATGGTACGGGGAATAATGTAGAGGCGGATGAGGGGACTTTTGAGCATAGCAATGTAGCCCGTTTATTTCGTGCACACCATAAAGACGATATGGCTACTGGGGTTTATCGTTTTTACATACCGGGCTTAGGAACCTATTTTAGAGATATTAACGACAATGGTGGCGGCACCTTGGGCTTGGCTTTTGGTGGCGGTGGCAGAAAACGCCTGGATTGGGCCGAAGATCAGTTTAGGGCGGTGGTTGACCATACTCAGGAAGAAATCACTGAAATACGCGTGTCATTATTTGGCTTTTCGCGCGGGGCCGCTTTGGCACGGGCTTTTGCGCTGATTCTGGATAAGCTGTGCCCTGGTGGCGTGTATAAATTGCCCAATGGTAAAGATGCGCCATTCACTATTTATTTTATGGGCTTGTTTGATACCGTGGCTGCGGTGGGCTTACCCGCAGGCTCTGGGGTGGAAACCGCCTTGGCGGCTAGCAATGCCACCGCAGCCAAATGGGCTGCGTATGAGAAAAGCTTGGTCTCCCGCAGGGATAACCGTAGTAATGGCTTAGCCAAGCTGGCCTTTGGCGAGCCAGGTGCCGATCCTAGCCCTACTTGGGCCGATGGCCATATGGAGTGGGCGAATGATTTGCGTATTCCACTCTCTGGTTTGGTGGCTTATTGCGTGCATATGGTGGCGGCGCATGAGCAAAGGCATTCTTTCCCGAGTGATAGCGTGAGAGTGGGCCAGCATTACCCTAGTAATTGTATTGAAATGGTTTACCCCGGCATGCACTCTGATGTGGGTGGCGGCTATCGCCCCGGCGAGGAAGGTAAAAGCCTGGATCAAAATGAAATATTGGGGCAGATCCCCCTATTGGCGATGTATCAATTAGCCATGGAAAAGGGCGTGCCCTTAATGAACATGGAAAAGCTAAAAGAAGTAAGGCTGGATATAGATTTTGATGTGTCTCCAGAGTTTTTAAAAGCCTATAGCAATTATCAAGCTAAAATTAGCAATAGCACCCTCGGTAGAACGGTGCTTTCACATATGTATTATTATTTTTTATGGCGATTTTTTAGAATAAAAAATTCACGGGCCGCGCAATTAAAAATCAATGAAGATCAAGAAGCCGGGTTTAAAATAGATCACGAAGAATTAGGAAAAAAAGTCGGTGATTTAGAAGAAAAATATAAGCAAGCGCATAAAAAAGCACAAAAATACAGCCGGCCCGTGCAAAACCAACGCAATATGCAGGCCCGTGTAGGCGGAGAAATAGACCCGCAGCTATTGCAAGATGAAGCACAGGCCAATAATGAGCTAGCAATTGCCAAAGACAATTGGCTTAAAGAAAAAGCAAAGCTAGATAGCTTGCCCAGTATTGGCAAAACAGGGGCGAGTTTGCCTATGTATGATCGATTGCTAGTACAAGAAACACAGCAAATTATTAAATTGGCTCAATCAGGCCAAAAATTGCGCCCGCACTATCAAAGCTTATTAAAAGCTTGGCAAGATGCCCAAGAGGGTAAAGGATTAGATGAAACAAAAGATGCCGAGCTGATTGGTTTTTTTGATCTCTATATGCACGATTCGCTGGCTGGTTTTGCAACTGATTTAACCCTGCCCTCTGATCCACGCTGCATCTATGTGGGTTTGGATGAAGAGGCAAGGTATGCGGGTTTAATCTCGACCATAAAAACGCGCACGGCGTAAGGCATTGATGGGTCTATTTTTTTAAAGCGGCTTAGGTGGAGTTGGTAAGGGGGCGTGCTGCTGTGCATCATGCCTCTGCCCGCTAGCCCGCTCACCCGCTGGCAAGTACGCCGCTAGCAGCCTGTCGGACTTAAGCGATCGTAGCGAGGGAAAGACCGGTTTGAGACAGATTTCGTGGGTTTTTGAGGCGAATAGCTGGCTATTCAACGAGAAAATGCGTGAAATATGGCCAAATCCGGC